>Ga0208019_1000149_pt1 | contig 37993 bp, 41 predicted proteins | sample CB_VirMetaG_5_FD_184540 | JGI IMG/M metagenome (GOLD analysis project Ga0208019, IMG submission 184540) | Freshwater to marine saline gradient viral communities from Chesapeake Bay - CB_1508_1D Viral MetaG (SPAdes) (version 4) | ecosystem: Environmental > Aquatic > Marine > Coastal | place: USA... | reverse complement strand
CGTGAAGAATTAAGTGGAAACCGGGGTATGAGCCTGCATTCCAACGCATACGGTTTGCCTTCAAATCACCGCTAATAAAACGACCAAGACTACCTTTTTCTTTATCGCTCAAATAACTTTCACGGTTTTCGGATTTATCGTTGGGCAAATGGCCGACAATTTGGAAATGGCCTTTTTTCATGCGACCGCCCTTTGGGACAGGTTTCAAATACATTTCCACTTCGCCCATTGGAAAAACGTTAGCGAATTCTGCGGCATCCGAAAACAAGAACCGTGTCTTGTCATTGTGAAGGAATTTCTTGATTGATTCCTGTTTTGGACGACGAACCATAATAAGCACCTATGCAAGTGCTTCTTGTCGCTTCCGTTATCTAAAGACTTGCCTTCAATGGTGGAATCCCGTATTCGTGGATTGTTTCGTCTGCAAGTGGTCATTTCGGTTTTCCAAAAGTGAATCCAATGCTTCTTCCAAGTGCTTTTGCTCAATTTTAGTTTTAGAATCGTAGCCATTTTCTTCAAAGGCGGAAATGGTCGCAAGCATCACAATTTCTTTCAAAAATGCACCCGTAAATCCTTCGGTTTTCTTTACCAATTCGTTGATTTTGATGTTCTTACCTCGGTTGGTTTCGGAAAGGTATTTTTCAAGAATGTGCATTCGGAGTTTTTCGTTGGGCAACCCGAATTCCAATTTAATGTCAAAACGACCTGCACGGGTCAATGCTTTGTCCAAATGTTCGGGATAATTCGTAGTCGCAATCGTGATAACACCATCGTTGGACTTGACACCGTTCATGCAATTCAAGAATTCACCAAGCAAAGGATGATTTCCTGTTTCCCTACGGTCTAATCCGCCGAGCGTATCAATGTCTTCAACGATAACAACGGTGGGGGACAAACCTTGAGCCAATTCATACAATTCTTCAATCTTTCCTTGCTCTTGGATAGCATCTGCGGTAATGTAAATCAATGTGCATTCAACCTCATTCATCACGGCTGAACAAGTGAGCGTTTTACCTGTTCCGGGCGGGCCTGTAATCAATACACCACGGGACGTTGGGAGGTTTCTTTCTTCGTAAAACGACAAATTACCGACGAATTTGACAATATTTCGCTGAATTACACGGTCTTGTTCTTCCGACATTACAACGTCTTGAAATGTGGTTTCGGGTTTAGAAATGAATTGGTAGTTAGCATTGAAAGCGTTGTTTTTGAGAACACCTTCCGTTTGCACGAAGGTATCAAACGAGGTTTTAATCGCTTCAATAGACGCACCTTCGTCATTTGCATTAACGAAAATTTGACATTCAATGTGGATTCCGTCAAGAGGCATGACCTTCCATACATAGGAAATCCCTGTGTGCTTATGGGTCAAAAAATACAAGATTCGTGTCGCAAAACGCTTTTCACCTTCGGGGTATTTGAATTTTTGATAAATGATATTCGCAAGTTTCCGACCGTAGTTAGAATACGAAGATGTGTGCTTAATTTCAAAATCACGGTTCAACCAAGAATCTAAATCGTGAAGGCATACAGGGACTTTCTTATCTTCCCAAAATAACCATTCGGATTCCAATTCGTCCAATTCCTTTGAGTTAAGGTAATCACAAATCGCTTTTTCTTCCAATGTGGATTCGGACTCGGCGGCGTGGTTTATTTTACGGGCAAAATCCAAAACTGCTTCTTCATTGAAGGGAATAGTGAATTCACCAAATGGAGAGTTAATCTTTAAGCCGTCGGACATGATTCTAAATTGATTCAATCCGTATCTATACGTTGCTAAAAATCGTCTGTTCACGCATCACACCTTTGGTGGTTTCATAGAAACCTTCGGGTGCGTCGGCGGGTATGTCTTTTGATTTTGGGAACGGATGAATGGATAAAAAGGTTTCGGAATTGGATTTGAAGAATGAATCCATGTCTTCGGTTAATTCGGAAACGCCGCTTTGTGAACCTCGGCTCGTTGTGTTTTCGGAACCAATCCAATGATAAGCGGTGATTGCAGGGATGAATTCGTAATGCCTTCTTTCAAGGATAGGGACTTTGCGAGGGTCGCCAACGATTCTTAGCAATAATTCGGTGTCTTCAATGATTCCTAATGTTTCATTGTAGCCGCCAACGGATTCAAACGCCTTCCTTTCAATCATTGTAGCGGAGGGGGCAGGGGGGTGTCCTAACAGGTAAAAATAAGCAAAATCGGGATGCGATACCAAGAAAGACTCGTATTTGGGGTAGTGACCATAGACTCCCCTCATGTAATGCGTTCCTGTTTTCGGTGAATGGACAGGATATTCGCAATCAAGAGCCGCCGACCAAATGGCGACCTTTTCTTGACTGTTTTCAATCGCAAGCAAACATTCCGAAAACCAATTTGAATACCAATAATCGTCGCCGTCTAAGAACAAAAGGTAAGGATTTGAGCCTAATGAAACACCTTGATTCCTTGCACCGCCGACCAATAACCTTGAGGGGTCTTGTTTGATGACTTGAAAATTGGAGGGATAGTTAGAGGAAACGAAAGATACCACATCGTATTCGGCTTTGTCCGCAGGTGTCCCATCAACGATGAAGACTTCGTAAGAAGGTTGGGCTTCTTGACTAAGGATTGAATCCAAAGCACGTTTCAAGAAGTCTTGAGGAATACGAAAAATGGGTATGATAATGTCAAACAATCCGCACACCTTTTCTTCAATAGGTGGGGTTCTTATCTAATCCTTTTTCAATTTCATGGTAATTCGGTAATAGAATTCCTTGACTTGAACCATGTATTCGGCTTTAACGAGCCAATTCGTGAACCCTGTTGAAACCGAAAGTTTAGACAAAACCTTGCTACGGAAATCCGCATTCAAAGCACGGAATTGGTCTTCGTAAGTGTCAAATGGATTCCAACCTTTAAGAGAATGCACCGAGTCGTAAATCTTCGTGTATTCTGCTTCCATTAGCATTGATGAAGGTAATTCAAACAAGTCAAAATCCATTGAGCCACCGTCAAATCCTTCCTCAATAATGACACCATCAGCGTTCAATTTATCCATATTCCAAGAAAATTGGAAGTTTTGAAAATCGTCTGCTAATTGATGAAGCAAAACTATGGGTGGGTCTTCAAGTGTCCATGTTTCGCCAAAGACATTCTTGATGTATTTAACCACTTCTTCACGGTCGTAAATCGTATTCTTGAGTTTGACCACCTTTTCGGAAATCTTCGTGGCGTCATCAGTTTCAGCCACAAAGCCCAACAATTTTAGGTCTTCATCATACCAAATGTCCCACGAATCCGCTTTGGAAACGTTTTTATCGTGATACGGTATGAGAACCCTTCGCTTCATAACCTTCCCAAGAAGTCCGACTATTTAACCTTTGTGCGGTCTTGAGAGCATTTCATCCGATAGCCTTACGGCCACCGTCTATGCAAACAAGCCCGTTAAGGGGTTGCCGTCCGTCGTGGTGTCACAAACGTCCTTAAGCCATAGCAGGTGCTTGGCTTTGGATGAGGGTTCGCTTATACCAATCCACGTTTCCGGGGTTGATTGAGATACCCATTTCAAGGAGTTTGTTGGCGATGAGGGCGTCGGGGCCGTCGTAAAGGGTGTATTTCACGAAACAAGCCATAGAAGCATACGCCGAACCGTGGAAGAACGTCACAAGCACGTCAAACACTTGACCCGGAAGCACATAAACGTCGGGGTAAAGGTTGAACGATGGTTGGAAGTTAATGCTTCGTGGGTATGGGGAAGCGGAACCGGGGATACCGTCGTTGCCCACGTTGTCGGGGTCAAGGAAATAATCCGTGGTGTTGATACGCACTTGAACGTAAGCCCGTGGGCCTGCAACACCGCCACCAACAGTTTGACCACGGTAAGTGCCCGTATCAAGACCTGTCACGAAAGCGGTTGGGGTCACGGCAATATCTTCAATGACCACGAATTGGGTTGCGGTCGTTTCGGCGGGTTTGGTAATGTTGTTTCCGTAGCCACCGATGAAAACGCTGATACGCTTACCTGCTTCTGCGGCAGATAGGGCGTTGTCACCCGTATCGGTTCGGCTACCTGTCCATTCATAAACTTGACTTCGCATTGACATATTTTTTCACCTCAAATTTTGGTTTCGTCCCGAAGGCCGAATCAAGCACGACCTCCATTGGCGGCTTGTGCGGCTACACGGGAACGGGTTTGTTGCTCAATGAGGGTTCGCTTATACCAATCAACGTTGTTTGGGTTGATGGTCACGCCCAATTCAAGGAGTTTGTTGGCGATGAGAGCGTCGGGGCCGTCATAGAGGGTGTATTTCACGAAACAAGCGACGACTTCGGTATCGGTGTCGCTCGTAGCGTTGCGGAGGGAGAAGAGAATTTGGAACACTTGACCCGGAAGCACATAAACGTCGGGGTAAAGGTCAAAAGACTTCAACAGGTTGTCGCCTGCATCCGTTCCGCCTGCGGTGGTTGCACTACCACGGGGGTAAGGAGAAGCAAGACCGGGAATACCTGCTTGGTCGGTCACGTCGGGGTTTTGGAAATAATCCGTGGTGTTGATTCGGATTTGAACCGCACCGCCCAAGTGAGGGGTAGCGGCAATATCTTCAATCACGATGAATTGGGTTGCGGTCGTTTCGGCAGGTTTGGTAATGTTGTTTCCAATTCCGCCGATGAACACGTCGTATTCACGGTTATTGACGACATACACGGGAATATCGGTTGTGTTTCTTCGCAGACTTGAGGTTGAACCGCTTGGAGCAAGGTTCGCCCATTCATAAACTTGACTTCGCATTGACATATTTTTCACCTTTTTGTTTTTTGTTGTCCAATTTTTGGGGGACTATTTCTTCATTAGATTTTTGACTATCTAAAGCCTTCGGAATTTCAGACCTCCTGTTCCAAAGATAGGGGGTCAAAGCCGAAAACGACGGCCACACCAAGCAAGAGGGTAATGGAACCCATAATGCGTAGCAAGGTCACGTCACCAACGACAGGGAGGGAAAAGAGGACACGGTTGATAATATCACCAAGAATGTTTCCACCAACGGCGGTGACAACACCGACAAGAATTAGAGAGCCACCAATTGTGTTTTTGTTAAGAAGCATTCCACGAACATTCATCTTTAATCACCTTCACATACAAGCGACTACGCAACAACCGCCACAAACAACGAGGGCGAGTCCGAGCGTGTGTTGAACGCTGAACCAACCAAACGAAGGAAGGTCAAGCATACCGAGAACGGGTTGGGATTCAGTCATAGCCAAGTGCAGACCGCCAACGGTGGTCAAAACGGCACAAAGCATTTTCTTGTCAGCAACAGTTTTACAGATATTTCCAAACATTTTTAATCACCTTCACATACAAGCAACAACACAACAACCGCCGCAAACTACAAGAGCAAGTCCGAGGGTGTGTTGAACGCTGAACCAACCAATTGAAGGAACATCAATCATTCCGAGAACGGGTTGGGAGTCGGTCAAAGCCATGTGCAAACCACCAACGGTAGTCAAAACGGCACAAAGCATTTTCTTGTCAGCAACAGTTTTACAGATATTTCCAAACATTTTTAATCACCTTCACATAAAGCGGTTCATTAGGATGCAAGCACCGACAACCACGCCGACGCTACCTGCGACCATTCCAACGGAAACAGGGCCGACGGACATATTCATTAGTCCGCTATCCTTTCCGAAGTGTCCAAGACCAAGAAGGAGAACAGAAGCACCGACCACGACTTGACCCGTAGGAGTTTCTGTTTTCTTGCATACGTTTTTAATCATTCCAAGCATTTTATCACCATTTTTTGTTTATTGCCCAATCACGGAGCCATGTCCTTCCGCACCCGCCATAAAGCGACCGAGGAATCCTGTTTGGTTGCTTTCAGCATACCATTCTGTCACACCATATCCACTATTGCCTGCGGACGGTCTTTGGTATGAAGGAAGAATGTAAGTGTCAAACACGTCTTGGACTCCACCGACTTCTGCGGTTGCGGCAGGGGTCATGGAATATTCCATTTCAACGTTGAATACACTTGCGGAAGTGGAAGGAACATCACGAAGGGAAGTCCCACCAATTACGTTAGCCATAGAAGAATCGCCTGTTTGTCGGCGGTTGCCCCCAACGTCTGTGGATGCGGCGTAAGCATCCATAGAGGGGGCGTCCCTAAAAGGTGTTGAGGAAGAAAAGTGTTCGCTACCGAACCATTGAGTCACACCATGACCCATAGCGGGTTCTTGACGAACCGAATCCATTGGGTCTGCCTCCATTGAAGAAGCGATTTGGACTTCGGGGGATTCTTCGCCTTCTGCACCGTAATTTTGTGCAGGTTGGTTAGAAGACAAATCAACAGTCACCGAATCCATTGGGACATATCCTTCAAGAGATTCTTCCGCTTCCTTCGTCATCATGCGTTGGAGGGAAGGGAAAAGACCAACATATCCGAGAATTTGGGCCGTTCCGACACCGAAGAGAATTGCACCCGAAACAAGGGAAGCGGTTCCAACGTCGCCGCCCTTCTTGCTTCCGTAGCCAACAAGACCTGCACCGACACCGAAAGTGGTTAGGGTGCGGAGGGTATTACCCATTGGGAGGGCTTGGAAAGGCACACGGGTTAGAAGACCACCAACGAGGGTTGCGGCTACAAGACCACCAAGCGAATAAGCAAGGTTCATGCGGCCACTACCCGATGTAAGGGTGGACTTTGCACTTGAGGGCAGGGATTTCGCTACATCGGTCACGTCCGAGAGCGTTTCGGTAATTGCATTTGTGGTTTTCTTGACTACATCCATAATTTTTCACCTTTGGACTATTTCTTGCTTGTGTTGTTTCGCTATCTAATACCTTCGTTTCAAAATGGGTTGCTCATTTGACCCGTTGCAGGGACATAGTTAGCGGGAATATGTGCTTGGGGCAACACTTTTGAGCCATAAGCGTCACCAATTTCGTTGCGAACCGGGGTAAATCCTGTTAATGTCTTTGGAGCGACATATTCGGATGCGAGGATAGCAACAGGGTCTTCGTATTGAACATCGTTAAACATAGAATGTTCCAAATCTGTTTGAACAATATGACCACTAACGTATTCGGAAATACCTGTATTATCCGTTTTTGACATACAAACGGTAGCAATTGAGGATTTTACATCTGCGGGCAAATCCATTTCCTCAATTGTAGTTAGGAATCGGTGAAGAGAATTCGCACCCGATTTTGAAATCAATGGTGTGGGTGTAAGGTCTTCCTTACCCGAAAGACGACTAAAAAAGCCCATAATTCCGCTTTTTGGAGTTAATTTAGACAATCCCCATGCTTTTGAACCCGCATCGTAAGATACGACATAGTTAGAACCAACATTTTCACTAAATGATTCGGGGGCAGGTTCGGATTCGGGTTGAATTGGTGGACGAACATGGGCTGAAACAGGGTGTGGGGTATAAGAAGCCAACGGAGAACCCATTAGCGAAGTCGCAATATCGGCGGATTCGTAAAAAGCATTCAAGCGATAGTGTCCGTCGCCCAAATCGGATGCAACACCATACATAGCGTTGTCCATAGGAGAACGACCCATGACTTGATTTTGAATCGCAAGGTCAAGATTCATATTTACACCTTCTAACTCTTGTTATCTAAAGCCTCTCACTTGACTAACCTCATAAGGGTGATACCCAAAATGGTTGCACCTGCGACGGCAAGTGGGGTCGTGTATTCTTTGACTTTACCAATGGCTTCAAAACGAGAAGTTTCTGCTTCTGCGGCCAATGCTTCTTGTTCCGCTTTCAATTCTGCACGGATTTCGGAAATGATTTCCGCACGGTAGTCTTCATTAAACGATTCTGCACGTCGGATGGTATCAATCAAAGAAGTCATACCTTCGGATTCAATTTCCACAACCAAAGGTTGTAATTCAGCAACAGAAGCCCGTTCTGCTTTCATCAATGATTCGGTGTGGGATTCACCCGCATAATTTAGACGACTCCATGTAGCGGCGGCAACGGCGGCGTAAGAAGGTTTCACGTCGTAGCCACTTGCTTTGAAATTAGAAACAATACGAGCGACGGCAATTTCACCCGCTTCGGATTCGGATTGGAACAACCATTGTTCGTAATCCGCAAGGTTCATAGCGGCAACATCACGGAAGTCTTCCGAATGCGAAGCCATATAACTTTCCAAATCAACCGACGCATTCTCCGTTTCCACAGGAACGCTTGAAGGAGGAAGAGGCGTAGCCTCGGCAGGGGGCGGTGTCGGGGTCGTTTCTTCCGCACCAAGAGGTTCAAGATTGGAAGCGGAATTGTCATTTGCACCGTCCATCATGTGATAAGAAACTGCGGTTTCCATCATATCAACGGATTGAACGGAAACTTCTGTTCCACCTTCGCCGTATTCGCTACCGTATTCGCTTTCAGCGTTAAAAGTGTCCATTAAATCTGCAAAGTCCGACATGGTATCACACCTGCCCATGTAATTCATTCAAAAATTGGAATTCTTCCGCATTGAAAGAATCTTCACATTCGTCGCAAATACCTTCTGCGTTTAACCAAGAACAAGAATCATCACAAGAACGACACAACGAAAAACCTTCCGCAGACAAAAATCCGCCGCCCGACATATCTTCAGCACATGATGGGCAAATGTCGCCACTTGTGCGGTGTTCGTCAAACAATTCTTCATCATAGTCCCAACCGCTATCGTCATCTTCTGCACAAGGAATACAAACACGGGTGTCGCAAACAGAACAAGTCGCAATTTCTTCAATTATTTCCCCACACGATGGGCACGGGTCGTCTATGGAAATTGATTCTGCCTTCGCACGGTAAGAATTGATGAAAACTTCTCGGTCGCCGCCTTTTAGTGCAGGTTTATATGTTTCTTTCTTGCGTCCATCTTCGTGACCATGAGAATAAGCGTAAGCGTAAGCATCCGTCGGGGCTTCAAATGATTCAGCCGCTTTTTGAATAACTCCTGTATCTGCATTTAGTTTGCTACGAAGGTTTTGGATTTGTTCTTTTGTTGAATAAAAGCCCAATGGTGAAAAGGTAAATGGGATTTCGGGATTTGCTGAATCCATGATGTAATCTAAACTTGTTGGCTCACCAATTTTGAAAATCAAGTCTTTTGGAATGAAAAACATACCTGCGTCTGCTTGACCCTTAATCGTGCAGGTGTCGTTTGAAATGTCAATAGAAAGAGCCATAAATTGCGAGGATTCTCCTTCTTGGGGCATTTGCGTAATGGCGTCGGAAACTTCTTTCATGTTTGTCCAATATACCAAACAACCGGGTTTGTATTTGCCGTCTTTAATGTCTTCTTTTGAAATAGCGGAAGATTTATAACCAAGAATTTTGCCGCTTTCAATACGAAAAAAGGCATCGGTGTGAATCATTACGAAATCAGCCAATTTCAAACCCTCCGAATCATTTTACGTTCACCCGAACCACGGGAAATAACCACCGCTTCCGTGTCCGAAATTTGTTGGACTTGGTTTTCAATAGACCATTGGGAAAGCGTCATTGTGGAAGAACCATCCGTATAATCACCATTGACGGAATCTGTTAATGGGCCACCAATGTTGGTAAGCATATCGGGATTCGCAATACGAGAACCAAAACGATTTCCTCCAAGACCGTCACCTTTTGGGGTGCGGAATGCAGGGGTTTGACCCGAAACACCGATACCGAGCATATCTTCATATACAGAAGTCGGAATAAATTGTTGTCCTGTATAACCCGACAAATCCGTTGGAATGAATTTGGCTACGGAGCCGTCTAAGGAAACGGGGTTGGTTTCGTGAATAACTCGGTAAGCAAAATCGGGGTTTTCTTGACCTGTCATAGAATTGTAAGGTGATTGACCGGGTGCTTCCGTGTTCATTACGAGCGATTGTTCGTTGGGTAAGAAATTCGTGTCACGGGTCATGGCTACATCAATGTGTGCCCCAATTCCGTTAGGGTCATCATATACGATACGGTCGGTGGGCAACGCATGGAAACGAGAACCCATAAAAGAACCGTCAAGAACAACAGGAATGATAGGAACATAATAACCCGTTGATTGCACTACAATTTCTTCGTAATCAGCAGGTTTCAAGTCACCTGTATTTGGGTTTTCAATCAACGTGTCTGCGTTCTTTTCTAATTTGCGATTTAGCAAACCGAAGATACCGAATACGGCGGCGGTTGCACCAACGATTTTCAAAAACGAAGTGGTTGTGCTTTCTGCATCAAGAACGACTTCGGTAATTGGTTCCATCATTGAATCGGAAATGTCCATAATAACGTCATCGTCTTCTTCGGACAATTCAACGACGCCTTTTGTCGTTCCTTCGTCGTCAAGAACGGCAACCATTCCGTCGGTGATTTCACGCATTTCGGCTTGATTAACCGTATATTCAAAACCTTCATCCATATATCCGCCAACCGCATATTGATTGTTTGGAGGAAGCGGGTATGCACCCATTAACTTAGCAAATTCTTGAGTCCATTCTTCTGCACCCAATTCGTAATCGGAATAACGGGAAATTTCGCCTGTGTTCCTATCCTTTTTTCCTTTCAGTTTTTGATTTTCTTTGCCTTGAACCAACCTTAATGCTTCTCCAATATCAGCACACGTCGCCATTGGGCTTGATTTACCGCCTTTGATGTTGAATATATCACCGAGGCTACCAATGCGACCGAATGCACCCATAGCGTAAAACTTACCATCTGCTTCTGCGATAGCCGTATAATAAAACTTGTTTGCACTACCTGTGCGATTTACAAGATAACGGTCGTAAAGAATAGTCGCATTAGAACCCAAACGGTATTTGATAAATTGCCGTCCACGATTTACGTCATGGTTTCCGGGGGCACGACGATAAGCCATGTGGGATTGTTATTCGTCTTGTTATCTAAAGCCGACGCTTGAGAATTCCTGTGAACGGTTCAAAGCCTTCAATTGCTTGATTTTCTAACAAGTCTTCCGTTGTGATGGGGTCTTGGTATAGAGAATAAGGGATAAGCAAGTCTTGTAGTCGGTTTTTGATTTCATCGGATTCTGCCCAAATGTTTGAAGTCGTCGGTAGTGGGCTTGGTGAAACGGTGAATCTTCCTGTTGGGTCTTCGGGTATGTGACTTGTCCATTCGGGAATCGGGGTATTGATGTCAATTCCTTCAGCGTAAAAGTCTTGTTTTAGCCAAGAATTAGCAGTTTTACGCCAATTTGGGTCTTGGCCTGCATAAATCAATTCGGATTTGTCTTCAACGGATTTCCAACCTGTTTCGTGGTATTCGTCTGCGGGAAACAACACTTCAACGGTTGTTGGATAAACCCTTGTGATGATACCAACGGTGATACCCCCCGAATCCAATTCCGGGCGTGATACGTTCACTTTGTCGCCAACGAGCCAATCCGACGGGTTTCTTTGAACACCGACTTGAGAAAGGCTACCTTGACGTTCTTGGGGTGCAGAAATTGAAGATGTGGACGTGATGGTTCTTGAAACAACCGTTTTGGCTTTGTCAAAGAATTCGTTTTGACGTTCAAAGGTAATGTCTTCAAATGTCCTGTCCGAACCGATTTTACCTGTTTCCAATTCTTCAATTTCAATTTCAACGCCAAGATTTCGGGTTCCCGACCCCATATAACCGCTTGCGGATTGTTGGCCTTTTCCTTTGGAAAAACCCGTGAACGTTTCGGGAAATACACCAAGACGAACAATGAAATTGGATTTATCCCCTGTGACAATTTCTTCACGAATAATAACCCAATTCGGCGGGATGCGGCGATTATCGTCTAATGAAATACCCGCAAATTGCCGCAAGGACTTTTTTACATCGGGATATTCGCTCACGGTGAAACACCCCAAATCAAAGACAACGGCAAACCCGAAGCCATGAGTTTAGAAAGCGAAACGGATTCTTTGTATGGGTCAAGGCTTGTCGTAATATTGCCCGTGTATTCTGCGGAAAAGACTTTGGATTCGTCAAAACCCGCAAGGATTAAGTGGTCAAGGTATTCTTCCGAATATGTGCCGTCGTCCCAAAACACGATTGCTTTATCCAACATGATTTTTTGAATGGTTGCTAATCCTGTCACACCAACCGATTCACGGACGGCTATGGAAGATACCCTGTCACCGATACGCCAATCGTGGGGATTGACTTTTCCGTAAGGCATGGTGTTTCTTAGAAAGGCTTGTTATCTAAGGATTCACGATGAACCCATGTTAAAACCTCATTCCTTTTGACTATATCGGAATGCACCATAACCAAGAACGGTTCCGATGGCTAAGGTGAAAAGCGGATTTTCTTTCAAAAAACCCTTAATTTCATCAGCAATACCCCGAATAATAGAATCCGAAGAATCAGCCGAGAATTCCACGCCGCCATCAAGCAAGTCTTGTTTAACGACCGTAAGGGAATCACTTGAGTCATCCATAATAGAAACTTCTTGTCGGTCGGTATAAGGATATGGATTCGTTGCGGCAATTGCGACCGCTTGCGGGGTTGCGTCCATGTTAATACCCAATTCTTCGGGTGTATAACTCATCATCGGGACGCTATCGGAAAATGCACCGACTTCCATAGCCGTTCCATCACCCATACGAATGAGGTTGTCAGCAGGTTGAATTTTAGACAACCATTCGGCAGAACCGTTGGAATCGTGTTCAACAAACGAATTTCGCATTCTTTCAGTCATTTTACCACATCCTCAACGACTTAGAACGGTGTGGGTCGGGTTGAACGTTGGGTGCATGACGAGGGTTGGTAATTCCTTCTGCACCATGAACGTCGTTTTGACCTTCCACTTCCACGGGGTTGATTTGGCCGACGGAATATTCCGAAGACAAAACTTGCGTGTGGTTTTTGCGGATGGAGCCGTTGGTGTTGCACGAATGACAATCTTTCTTCGCTTCTGCGGATTGTTTCAACGAATCTTTGGCTTTTGTGAAAAGGTTCTTACCCGTAATCAATCCAAACAAGGCCATTCCGATAGCACCACCGACGGCGATTGCACCAATCGTCTTCCCCATACCAATTTCTTCTGCATCCATAATTTTTGGCGTATCTCCCTCACCGAAACAAGGCATACAAAGTGCGAAATCTCTTTCGGAGGCAACATAACCGGGGTCGTAAGCATTTAAATCCCTCCCGCATTGATAGCACTCTCCGTAAAAATCTTCATTACCCGAAGAACCTTTATACCAAATGTTCCCAAGCCATTTCAAATAATCTTCTCTTTCACCCTCAAAGGTTTCTGCCCCATAATCGTGAACATTGTCTAACACATTTGAACATTCAGCACACACTTTAGACCATTCGGGGTGATGTTCCATTTCTCCTTCACAATCTATGCAAACTGATTTCCCACATCTGCGACATTCGGTGAAATGGTCGGAATCATAAGGCATATCATCATTTCCAAAGCACACTTCACACATTTGACCCGATTCTGCACCCATGCTCTTTTCACATTCCTTACAAAACCTGCTATCCTGTTGAGGTTCATTTTCTTTACATTTTGAGCATACCGTTCTAAATGTTGCGGTGGACTTGACCCAACCATCCCGTTCATAATCATCATCATCATAATCTTCTTCAGCCATCATGCCCTTCCTTTCGTTGTGATACCAATTCCATTCTTCAAAATTTTCAAGATATTGGCGAGGAATTTCTAATCCATGACACCTTTTATTCCCATTCTCGCAAATTGCTACATTTCCACCCATGATAGTTAATTGCTCTTTACAATAAGGACAATTGTAATGATAATCCCCACGCTTTTGTAAAGGAACATTCATGTTTCCTCTTGCTTCAAAGGTTTCAGCATTCATTTCCCCCTCATCGTATAAGTCACCAATTCCGATAACCCATGTTTCCCCAATGTCCGTCCACGAATCGTAGCCTTTTTCTTTTGCTACATTGTCAAAAAAGTCGGATAACATTTCGTATGACATTCCGGGGAAGTCGTCCAAATAATCAAATGCGTTGAGGTATTTTTCACTTTTACCGAACCCTCTTGCATTGTTCCACGCCATGTTAGAATCTTCTGCGGACTTGTTATCTAAATATAGTGCTTGTTCAATTTTGGTTTCGTCGCCTGTTGCGGTGGCCGCAATTAGCCTTGAAACTTCGGACGGTGATAACCAACCCGCCACGTCGTCGTTTGCCCCGATACGGACGAAATCTCCGTTGGGTTTAAATACGGCGACTTCTGCGGTTCTTGATTCCCATTTGAGGGGCGGATTTTGGTATTGTTCCAACGTTATTTCCCCTCTATGATGGTCTGCATAATTGCCGACTCCAAACATGACGGAAATTTTGTAGCCATTTTCAAATACAATTTGAAATCCACGACCACCATAAACTGAAAATTTCTTACCTTCTGCACCGTATCGTTTATTGTGCGATTTCATTTCATCCCGCCCCCATTCTTTAAGCGTAGCGTTTTCATGCTTCTTGACTTCGTGGGATAGCCAATCTTTGAATGAAACATTGGAACCATGCGATTGCATTTCTTGATTCGCCCAATCTTCAAAATTCAAATTAAGCCCCCCTTCTTGATTCCAAAGAGCAACATTAAGCCCACAAATACACCAATAACGACATTTTTAACGCCAATTTCTTCAAATGGTTCAGCAAATGTGTCAATTCCCTTCATCATCTTCACCTTCTTTTTCTTTACACATGAAATCAAATGCTTCTTTTTGTTCCAAGTCATCGTTGTTTGCTAACATGATTCCTTCACCCATTCCCATGACCGTTAAAAATCCTAATGGAACGAAAAGATATGGGATAGGAATGCCCAATCCCGCCCTTTGATTAACAAATGCTAAAACTAATGAAGAAACACTACCAAAAGCAATACCTTTGGCTAATTTTCGTTTGCGGAAAACCTCATGTTGCTCCGCAAGGTAAGCGTGGACGCCTTGTTTGCACATGGCGGAAACTGATACCATGAATATACATGGGGCTTCTTGTTATCTAAAGGCTTCACTTACGTCGGGATAAGAAATATGCGAGGGCTGATATGGCGACGGCTCCGAGTCCTATATTACGGACGGTGTGTTCCGCTTCCCATTTTTGAGGATTGTTCATCACATCTTCTAAGAATTCGGGGTCGTTGTAAGATTTTACCCTTTCAATAAATTCTTCACGACCTTGTTCCCAACGTTCAGCCCACCAATTATCTTCAATATCGGCAGGTTCTAATCCGTAATGATTAGCGACTTGAGCCATAATCTTTTTCTTGTTAGCCTTGATTTTTTCTAATTTTTCCTTAGAATGGTGCATCCTTTCGGGAAAAAGACTGAATCCGAGAATATCTTCGCCAACACTTTCAAGACGATAACCGATAACACGACTGAATTCTTTGGCTTTTTGGTTGGATGCGGTCATACCCGTAGCATCACAATAAGGACACGGGAATTCGGGTAAATCACAGGAACCAAATTCTTCGGGATAATCAGCACCTAATCCGCTACAACCTCGGCATAGACTACCGTGACCACCACATCTTGCACATTCGTATTTTGATTCTGCACCAAAGGTTTCAGCATTCTTTGAAGCATCAAAACATCTTGAACAAATAAATTCATCGTTTTCCTTGTCATAATCTAAACATTCCTTACAATAGTCTTCCCAACACTTATCGCACCAAAGATTTCCGAAATATTCAAATTCATTTCCACAATTACAATATTTTGATTCTGCTTGATAGCCTTCAGCACCAAAGGTTTCAGCATTTTTCTTTGCATTTTCAATGACACTTTTTCCTTTTTCGGTAATCACAACGTCGCCTGTATTTTTGTCACGATACCTCAATGTTTTTAGAAAATCGTGGATATTTTCGGAACCGTATGTAAGGCGATTGGAAAGGATTTCGTATTCTTGTTGTTCAATCCGTGTCATTTTTATCAATTTTGTAGCCTTATCTTGAATTTGATTTAATCGGTAATACAAGTCATTTGCGAACCAATAAATCTCATCTTTTTCTTCGGAATCACGCATAATCCCTTCCATTTCCTTTTTCCTTTTTTCAATCTTTTCAATCATTTTCGGCAACGGTAAATCAATCAGTTTAATAAGATTGAAATATTCAGCCGATTTTTTATCCATAGGGGCTACCAATTGACGGCGGTATCGTCCTTTGTTATCTCGTCGGAAATCAATTTTGTTTCCTTTAACGTAAGGTTTTTGGAATTCAGCACCTTTCCTTTCCCATTCAATCATTTCTTTATACGAAGGGTCATTTTCAATAGCGGCGGCGTGTGCAGACCACGGACTTTTCCCTATAATTCGTGGGTCTTTTTCAAATGCTTCAATTTTTACGACCCCTTCGTTTAATCGTGGATGGGTGTCGGAACGAACAATGCCTGCTCTCAAGTCCTTAAGCATTTCCATTACGAATTTTTTATCTTGTATGACGGCGGTGCGGCCACCGTGGTCGTAATGAATTTCCCAAACGGTTGCATCGGGATAATTTAAGACCACTTTTCACACCCCCTCATAGAAGGTGTCCTTCGGCTCCAAATGTGCGACCTGCGTTGATACCGACTTGTCGGTGTCGGGAAGGAGTCAATCCACCGAGGTCGGAAGCACGGACAGGTGGTGCAACGTATTGGGATTCAAAACGCACACCGTTGGACTTGGGGATTAGACCCGACAGGTTCTTTTGGTGGGGAACGTTGGCTTTAGGTAGCACAGGGGCTTCACGGAGAGGCATACGCTTGGTATCAGCAGAAATGTTCACGCTTGGTGCGTGGAACAATGCACGGGGGTTTGGTGGGCGGCTAATGGATGCACGGTTCACTTCATGTGCAGGGTTGTTCCCGAAAGATTCCGTGACGCCGTGAATAAGGGTGTTTGGAACGTGGGTTTCGGGCTTTACACGGTTTAGGTGCGAAACGTTGAAATGTTGTCCACTACCATAGACTTCCATCGTGTGGGTTGGCCTCATGTATTGGGATTCGGGGGTTAGGTTTTGTCCACGAAGGTTGTAATTTCCGAGGTTTTGGGTTGGACTCGTATCAAGAGGAATGCTGAATTCAGCAAACTTGATTTCGGGTGCGGCAGGGCGTGGAGAGTTAGGAACAATACCTTGACCAAATCCGCCACCCATAACTGCATCGGACATTGAAATTCCACGACCTGCGGGAATTGAAAACGAAGGACTCTTAGGCATTTGTGGCGGTGCGGGGACAGGTGCGTTAGGTGCAAGACCTTGACCCATAGCGTTAAATGCAGGGAGGGTATCTGCCGCAAGGTTCACGGTCGGGAACGCCGTCATGCGGGGTGATGGTGGGAGGTCGGGGAGAACAGTTTGGGAGCCAATCGTGCGAGCCATATTTACCACTTATCCGTTTTGTTATCTAAAGCCTCACTTGCGACGAGCCATATAGACTCCACCAACAACGACACCGCCTGCAACAAGCCAACCCCATGCAGGGAGAGCCTTAATGCGGTCAATGAGGGAAGTCATCATGTTTTCGGATTCTTTCACTTCGGGGGAATCTTCATCAGCAGGTGCATAGTTTGAAGCCGTTCCATTACCGCCCGTAAATTCCACTTGCGGGGGTTGTCCCATGTTTTCGGTTGAATCTGTTGGAAGTGATTGTGCAGACGTTGGCCCGGTCAAACCTGCAACCAATTCGGTTCCAAGTGGGTCGGACATAAGATTTGCAGGGGTTGGGTTTCCAATGATATTTCCAAATACGCTATCGGTTCCCGTCTTTACATCACGCATGATGGGGTCGGACTTCATGCTGATACCTTGATTGTTCCGTTATCTAAAGCATTCCATAAGAAACACTTGAAAGGAAAATTCATCCAAATGGATTCCGTCGGCACTAAATTGTCCCTTGTTCGCATCCATTTAATCGTGTCAAAACCGTTTTCAATCTTGGAATCCTTTGTGAAATAATAATTTTCACCACGATACGAATACGGTTCATCTTCCCGAAAATATGAATTGGGGGGTTTGTCCCAATCGTAAGCGTCTTTTCTTTCGGAAACCTTGTAATAGTGGTAAAAATCATCCTTTGCGGCTATCGTTTTTATGTATTCGGCGGCTTTTTTGGTTTCGGGTTTCGGATATAGGTTAATGTGGGTTTTGTTAATGTCTTTCTTTGGTTTCAATCCCTTTTCGTAATAGGCTTGATACCAATTTTTGATTTTTGCCCCGTGCTGATTATATCGGTATGCAAGAGCGATTTCATGTTTCTTGATTTTTCGTTTGCCTTGAAGCACAATCAATCCGTTTTTTTGAATCCTAACGATTCGGTTTAATTTAGCACAATCTTGGATTTTGTAATAGAAATCCTCTTTTTGTTTTTTAACGGATGCAGGGTCTTGGCTAAAAATTTGCTCCACTTGGAATACCGTATAACCAACACTTTCAATGTCGGAATCAAAGATAACGTAGTCACCGACCTCTAATTCCATAAAGGTTGATTAGCATAATGGCTATTTAATGGTTCAGTCCATCAGTCGGGAAACTGTGTATAGCCCACCTGCGATTGCGACAATCATTCCGACACCAACAATTGGGTTGGACAAACCACGCTTTGTTTCAGCCATCATTGGTTCTTGTGGCTCATTGATTTCAACACGGATGCGGTCTTCGGGGGCAACGTATTCTAAATCGGGGAAGTCTTTGGCTACGGAATCTGCGGATAACTTGGACAATTCGCCCAAATCTGCTCTAAAATCTTCGTTTTCGTGGTTTTCTGCCTGATAACCACCCAAGTTATTTTGAAAACCTTGTTGTGACTCGGAATTCCAAGAAGGCAAAGGTGACAAATCCCTGCTTGGTGAAATGGATTGTGCAGAATAGGTGGCGGGCTTAATTTCAATGTTGCTACCCGAATGCGTCACTTTGCGGTCTTCACGGACTTTGGAAGCACGGAAGAAACCTTCATCACGGAAATACGAGGGCGAATAGCAAACGACTTCGCCTTGCGAAGCGGCGGCAATACCACTTAGCAATTTCTTGACTTGAGTTTTGTCTGCACCGAATCCCATTTGGTCTTCAACCGCTTTCAAGTCACGGTGATTTACCAAATTGTGAATCATATAAACGCTACATTGTGAAAGTGCGTCTTTGGACACCGAAGCAGGTCGTTGGGAAATCAAACACACACCGTAGCCGTTTTGACGCCCTAATTTACAAAGACGAATGATTCCTTCTGCGGAAATAGGTTTTCCTTGTTGCGGAACGAAGTCTTGACATTCTTCAAACACCGTCATAATTCCTTTTCCTAATTGGGCTGAAAGAAGACTTTCGCAATAATCGGAAACGAGGACTTGTTGCTTATCCAAAGGCAATCCCGAAATGTCAATCACGAAAGAAGTGGGTTCACGCTTCAGCCTATCAACGAGTCCTTTCATGTTCACGGTTTCGCCGTTTGATGGCGATAGTGCTTCAACATTCGGTAGCGTAGCCAAGCCATCATGTGCCCCAAGAACGTCAAAACAAACGAATTGTAAGCCAACACGGTTGATTTCTTCCATCAAAAGACCCGCAGACCAAGATTTACCGCTTCCTGTCATGCCTGTCAAGAACGTTTTATCACGGACGAAATCTAATGGGAAATGCAAATCCGCAGGTTGTCCTTTGGAAGCATCAGCGAAAACGATTTTGTCCTTTGGTAGTGATGTGCTACCCGTGGACTCCGAATTCCATTCATCCATAAGGGTATCTAATCCTTCTTGCTATCTAAACTTGTTCAAGAAACAACAACCTTTCCTTCTTCCGCTTTTTCTTCCGCATATTCATTTTTCGTTTTCATATTCATGGATGCGATTTCAACAAGCGAACCTGCGAATTCCTTGAAGTTTCCGCTTTCGTCCATTGTGATTGAGAAGTCCATAACGAATTTGTCAAGGTCTTCCTTGTAGTGTTCACGGAGGACTTTTCGCAAGGAGTTTGCGGAGTCTTTCAATTGTTTTGCGACGGATTTATCAGCACCCGAACCAATGAGAATGTAATAGGTAATGTTGCCGTTTTTGCGGAGGTTTTCATCATTTGGCTGACCGCTTTTGAAGATTTCACTACGCCATGTGCTTTCACTAAAGGTAGCGTCCATGATTACACAATTAACTGCTTGGTCAAAATCATAATCAGCCATTGAATTGTAAGCGAGAGCGAGTCCTTGTCCAAGCGGTGTGCTATTTCCGGGCTTGAATGGGCGGGATTCGCCACTAAAGTCGCCCATTAACCAATCAATACACGCTTGATGTTCCATTGACGGGCCTTCCCAAACGGGGGCGGTGGTTCTTCCGAATTCAAAAATTGAAAATGAATCTTTCGCAATACCGCATTGTGCGACCATCATGGCCGTAGCAATCGTAGCAATATCCACACCCGCTAATGGGAATCCTGTTTTACCATATCCATAAATTGTTCCCGAATCCATTGATTGCGAAGAGTCCACCAAAATGTTCATGTGGGTAGCAAGACCTTCAACACCTTGAATGGATGGACGGTATGAACGTTGTGTCGTCAAACCGATTACAGGGTCGGGGACGGCAGAAGAAGGCATCAAAGCGGAAAGGGGGTCAATGAGAATGTCAAAACCCTTCACGGCAGAAAATTCTTTGGGATAACGGGTTGAAGGGTCGCTTTCAAAGAGCAAAGGGGCTAAGTCATCATAGATAGCACGAAGGGGGTTGGGGTATTCATCACGCTCTTTGCCTTCCTCAACGTATTCACCTTCTTCGTTCCATGTGAACGGATTGTCGTCGTCTGTTGTTGTGCTGAATGAACCCATAATGATACCTCAAAAAATCTTAAACGTTGTCTTCCTCTCAAGCAATTTCTTTCCGTTTGCTTCAACACCCCACGCCACAGGAACAGGTTCACCCTGCTCGTTTTGCTTAGGGAATGAGTTTTCGTAAGCGATTTCTGCATCAAGAACCGCTTGCGGGAACCCGTTCAATGATTTCCCGTCCACATCACAATTGCCCAACGCATTACGGTATTTAATGATTCCGCCTGCGGCAACGGCGTCTTTACACGTTTGACATTCATAAATCTTCCATGCCTTACCAATTTCTTCGTCAATCTTTTCACCAATTTGCATGGTTGCGTGATACGTTGGTGGGGCGGAAGAAAAAGAAATAAGGTTTTCGGAACACTTAATGAAATCTTGAACCATGTGTGAATCGGGATTCGGCCCAAGATATTCGGTAAATGTTGATTTGGGGTCTGCATAATCGGGAACACGATTCCAACGGGGATATGTTTTACCATAACCCGTGCAATTAGGCGATTTGTCAATCCATTCATTTAAGTCCTTGTCATATACCGCCTCACGACTTCTGCCTTCACAAACAACGAAAGAATAACCTGCGGCGGTCACGGCATCACAAGGCCCAAGACCAACAAGTGTTTTGAGCCTGTCCGATAGTGAATCTTGTAATTCCTCAATTTCTTTTTTCGCTTCTTCGTAAATGGATTCTGCTTCAACACCTGCACCCACGTCGTTAGGACACGTCGGAATGCCCGTCCCTGCAATTTGTGGTTCGGGTTTTGAAGGGACGGGACGCAAGGTATAGATTTGCGGCAACGGAAGCAATAACTTGTAATCATCGTCCCCTGTTGATTCAACACGAATGTTATATACAGGGAATCCCTTAACGGAAATACCCGATTGCCCCGATGAACCAAGCGGTTGCGGTGATTTGATACGCATAACGGTTGCGGGATAATACATACCGGGCCTGTCTTCCAATGGTGGGTAATCGTTAGCATCACAAGAAGGGCAACGGGATTTTCCTTGCGGTAATATACGGGGATTGGTTGGATGAGCAAAAGTCCCATCATTGTTAATCCGACCCATGCGACAACGACGGACGTATTGTTTAGAAATGGCGTAATTTAATTCGGAAATAGGATATTGCCTCCTTTCTTGCGAACCACCAAAGGCTTCGTATGTGAATTCAACATAAGGGGTATATTTTTCCATATCGTTTTGCGTGGAAACAACCCGCCCATTTGGTAATGAATTGTGAACGAATTCGTATTTCACAAGGCTTCCTTGTTCAACCTCCCTTCTGTTGTTCTTATTGCGGACTTGGCGATTTCTTGAAAGAACCCCGTTTCTTTGGGCATCGTTTGTTGGGTGATTGTCCGTAAATGTGTATTCTCGGATGTAATGTTGAGCATACGACTCTTCACCGCAACCTGCATTTGTAATGTTTGAAGAACCGCAGGCTTGACAAGACGAATATTTTCCTTTCGTGGTTTGGTAGCAAGCCTTACAAGTCGTGACTTCGTTGCATTTATACCGAACCATCCAAAGATAACGTCCTTTTTCGTTTGGCGAACCGCTTGACCACGTTGAAGGAACAACGGAAGATACCCAATTTGAGGGGTCGGAATAATGACCTGCATCAAGAACGTCCCAATACCAAATGAAATCCCGGCGGGTGCAAGAAGGACAAACGTGAATGCCCGAATTTTTGGTTTCGGAAAGCGGCACTTGTTGATAACCCGTGACGAATTTTCGCATCTTATTGACCATTGAAATAATGTTTGAACGGTAATGGTTCACTTGACGCCCTAAGTCATTGGTTTCAATTGCTTTCGTTCCCGTTTCGGGTTTTACCCACATCAAGTCATAAATTTCTTCCATTAAACGAATTCCTTCGGCAGAATTGAAAGGGTTGTCTTTGTAAGCCATAAAAACACCTTCATTCCGACCTCATTACCTTGTCCATATCTTCGGAAATATCACGAATGAAGGCTTTGCCCGACTTTCTTGACGTTTCGCCGTTGTATTTAATCATTGTTGAATAGATAGCCGCCCATTGGAAAACAAACATTTGGATGAGAAGATGAACCCATGTGCCTCTTCGTGCAATCGTGGCGTCCTTTTCTTCTTTCGGCACAAAATCCCACCAATTGTCCCAAGTGTTCTTTGCGGTTTGACCACAATGCGGACACAATGTTTCAACATAGCGAGGGGAAACCTTAGAACCGTTAATTTCATAATAGCGAACAGGCTCAAAAGGCTGATTTTTGCGACCATCGTAAGTGTATGTCGCCGTGACTTCATAGACCTTACCCTTTGTCAAACCACCTTCGGATTTCAAGGCACGGACTTGTCGCCAATTTTTGGGTTTTGATTTAGCGGTGCAATACGAAATTGGAGGGTAAATTTGATTTCCACGACCATGCCCCGTAAATTTTTGATAAAAAGGCGTTTTTAGCGTCGGTTTGAACGGGTCGGAGGGGTCTGCGTTGTCGTATTGTCCCTTGATACCTCCGCTTGGCTGATAACGATTGTCCGAAACCTTGCCTTCTTCCAATAATTTTGCATGACGACGACCATTTTCTTCAAAAGAACATTCACGAAGGAATTCGGAAGCCCTAAAACCATTGAACATTTGCGGTTGAATTTCCTTTCTTCGTTCCGTATCATAAATGTTTGAACCTGTCATCACCGACCAATTCACAATAATGTCGGAAATTGCGTTCAACCAACGACCCTTTTGGTAATGTTCAACAGGGAATTCCTTTGCACCATTGACCCAATAATTGCGGTCTTTTCCGGGGTGGGTTGTGATGTGGGCGAATTCGTGTCCGACCACGAAGAAAGCGGAAGAGTCTTGGTATTCTTTAGGAACATCGTGGAAGTTATTCAAAATCGTCAGCATCATTTGGTCAATTCCGACTGTAATTGAATTCATGTTGGTGTGTGCCCCGTGGTATTCGGTTCCCAATTGCATGAAAATAAGCCCTTCGTTATAGACCTGTTGTAATTGCTTAAAAGCAACCACCATGTTTTCGGGACAATTGGTGGCGTCCATTTCGTCCATGTATAACCATACATCAAACGACTATTTCAAGGTATTGTTTTCATAAACCAAGAATTGCACGGCTGATTTCTTGAGCATAGAAGCGGTAATCTTCCTTTGTCAAGTTTCCGCTATCTTCGTATTTGTTCTTAGGCCAACCCGTCGTTGAATAATTCTTGACATCCAACATATCATCGTTGAGAGCGAGGTATGCCCATTCCGTCGGGACTCCATCAACAACATTCGTTGGCTTACAAATTTTGGACGTGATACCGAAACAAAGAATCATGCGAAGAGAATTGCCCGCCGATGAGTTATCGCCACGGAGAGCCTTCAAACGCAACCAAAGGAGGGGATGGTCGTCACCAACAACATTCGGATTGGAAACGGTTGAACCAACGTGATTTAGTGGGAAACAACCCATGAATCCTTGTGAAGCATCCATCTTGAATTCGGGTTTTCCTCCCTTTTCCGTAAATGTTCCGAGGGCTTTCTTTGCTCTTGCCGCCCATTCATCAATCGTCATGGTTTGAAGTGAAGAGGAACCCGAAGATTCACGAATACCGAATAAGACACCTTCACCGACGGCATAAGGACTTAGGGATTTGAAAACATTGTCAAATGCCGAATAAAAAGCATCGTTCTTTGCATTCATGCCTGTTCCGACAACCGTGAAGTCACCAACGAGGGATAATTCTTGTGCGGCTTCGTATTGAACACCGTTAATGTCAAGGTTATTCCCACCTGTTGCACCCAATTTGGCTACACCGACTTGAGCGTTTGCATTATTTGTAATCAAACGACCCCATGCACCCAAACCATCGTTGTAATGTCGCCATCCTAAAGCGGAGGTGGAAGGCATATTGATTTTGCCCGTAAAGGTGTTGAATTCGTCATCGTAAGAAACCGCTTGAGAAGCCGAAACAACGACTTGCTCATTTGAATTCAACGTTCCGCCACCAATGGAGTTAATCTTGGAATCAATCAATTCAAGAAGCCTTGCACGGTCGTCCGAAAACAACATCATGTCATTACAGATGATACCACGGACTTCGTAATATTGATATAGGGATTTGTTAGCGGCGATTTGACGTGCCTTTTCTGCGGAATCAATGAGGGCTTCGTCGCCCTTCTTGGCTTCGGGACGTGAAATCAATTCCAACAAGTGCTTATAGTTTTCTTGGTATTCTTCCGTATTTCGCTTGTTTTCAACGACCATCGTTCCGATACCCCAATGCACAGGCGTAATGCCTCCGCCCTTTCGCACGGTTTGTTTCAACGGTAGCAAGATTTCTTGTTCGTATTTCCAAAGGGAATCCGAAGCCATCATTTGAATACGACAATTGGACAAGAAAGCATCCCATACGTCAAACATTGAAGGCGTTCCCGCACCGGGGTTCCCAAGCAACGAAGTGGTGTCACGCAAAAGGTAGCCGTGGACAATCAATTCCTTGATAAATTGTTGCTCGTTTGTTAGAAGCATTTGTTCACGGTCAATACCAATGTCACGGCCTTTAGGGTCTTCCCCTTCACGGGCAGGGCCAAGTCGGTGTCCGACGCAATAAGGCAACGCATCAATGACTTCTTGGCGGGTGACGTAATCCTTTCCACGGAGGAAAGCCAAAGCACGGGTCATCTTGATAAGCGAATTCGTAAAACGGAAACCAAGCATACGCTTAATCAGCACAGGTGCTTGCGTAGCGGCATTCGGGTCGCCAATACCCATGAAAACTTGAATGTCTTGTTCGTGTTGTTTCGTGTATTGAAGGTTGGTCGTCGTGGAAATGTCCACAAGTGGCGAAGCATAAACGTCGTTATCGTAAGAATAATCGTGGTCTTTGTTCATAATCTTGACTTGCTTGCCTTGAACCATGAACCGTTGCGTGAAAAGAACGGAGAGCAAAGAAATATCAAGCAAAGAACCGCCTTCCGTGTCAGCGATACCCGAAGCGTTGAAAGGAATACCACCAATCAAACCCCAAACATCGGACAATTCCTTGAACCGCATTGGACGAATGAAGTCCTTTGAACCGTATTGCAGACGGATTCCTTCAATCAATTGGTGTTGAGGAACCGCACCCTTCGCATTGTTTCCGTATCGCTCGCTCAATGCCGAAAATCGGCCACCGAGGGTAAGCGTTCCGAAATACAATTCCATGTCAATTCTGTCCACGAAAGCCAAATCGTTTCCTTTTTGGTGGGGGTTGGTGTCCATCCAAGCAACGAAAGAAGGTGATTTGAACGTGCGACCACGATATTCCACCGTCTTTTCAGCAATAAGACCGAGAACGGCGTCTTCAACACCACTACCGCTTCGGTTTGCTTCGTTGAAGAATTTGATAGGTTGAGTCACAATAGGACGAGGCGACGGCTCAAACTGATATTCAGCAATTTGTTGGGTTGATTCACCAACGGTTTCATCACGGGTGACTTGACGAATTTCAATACCGTAAAGGATTTCTTCGGCTCGCTTATCGTAGTCAATCTTGGCGATACCTGTTTCCATCAACATTTCGTTAGCAATCAAGTCAATACCAATACGCTTCATGTTCAAGCGGTCATCATAGAAGTGGTCAAGCAAGAATTCACGAAGACCAAATCCTTCGTTTCCACCTGCGTCCGTCATTAAGGGACTACCACCATAATAAAATTTGTCGCCACGTTGCTTAACGGAACGGGGAACAGAACCGAGCAGGGACTTAATGAGGGATTCGGTGACGGGTTTGGAAACAGGTTTTCCGCCTTCGGTTTTTGCATAAAGAATGTCGCAGAACATTTCGGGGGTCATACCCTTCTTTGAACGACCATCATCGGAATTGGCTTGGAGGAAACGGAAATCGTAATTGTAAGCACCCGACGTTTGGGAATACACTTCCCAATCATTGAAACGCCATTCTTCCCACATACGACGGGTGGCTTCGTAGTCCTTTGAACCGTAATTGACGTTGTATGCTTGACCCGATGGGAATTGAACGATTTTGCCGTCTTTATTGTAAAAACGTGGTCGGGTTGAATAACCGTATGAATTGGATAAGAGCGTAGCGGCGGCTTCAATAACGGTAGTCTTACCTGTTCCGGGAATACCTGTTAGACGACAAGTGGAGTCTTTCATCATCCAAGCGGCGAAAAAGGCTTCCAATTGTTGTTGCTCATCAAAACCGAAAACACGGGAAAGAGAATCCATGTGCTTTGCGACTTTACGGAGAGCATCCACCATCTTGCTACGGTTGTCTTGTGTTTCTTTAGAAGAAAGCATGGGTTTCAAAATTCTTTCAATAGCAGAACCCATGTCGTCGGGACTATACGGACGGTCATCGGAGTCGGTAAATACAGATTGTGAAACCAATTCAGCAATACGTTCTTCGTCACCATTTGCATAGCGGATTTTGACAGGAGAGCCGTTGCGACCATCAAAAATGGTGATTGAACCTTGACGGTCAGCAGAAAGCGATTCAATTTTAACCTTGCTACGCAATCCAATGGTGTCAAGAAGTGCAACAACGTCGTTTCCAAGAAGTGAAGTCAATTCATCATTTTCAACAACAGTCGCAGGCTCGGTGGAAGATGCGGGGGTCGCTTGTGAACCTTGAATGGAGTCACCGCTTTTTTGCGTTTCCACGAATTCTCCCGATGCTTCAGCATCGGCAACAGGAGGTGGGGTTGCCTCCGTTTCGGTCACGACTACGGGGGTGGCTACGGGGGCGGTTGTTTGGGTGGTCAATTGCATGGCTTTGTCAGCAGAAGGCAAGATTTCAGCCTTGATACCTAACTTGCGACCATCAACGGCATACACAATTCCTTTAGAAATACGAACAACGATGGGTTGAGCATTCTCATCATATCCCAAAATAACTTCAATACGGGATTGAACACCACGCTTTCCTTGTAGCACTTCACGAATCCAAAGGTAGTTTTCGGGTTTTGATACCGAAGATGGATTGAAACCATCAACATAGGCATTCATAAAGAGGGCGTCGTCGCCTGTAAAACGAGTCCCGATGATTTCTTTTGCGAGTTTCTTATCGCCTTTCAATACGGCATTTATCACTTGACGAACACGGGCGTCTTCGGGGTCGGGGGTGGCGGTAATGCCTGCATTGAAACCTTTGGGCTTCTTAGCAGGGAATTTCCGAGGGATTGATACGTCAAGGTAAGCGGTGGATTCTTGCTTCAACAAGTCGTCAAGATTTTCGTAGTCGGACATTATTCTTCGCCTCCTAATGGAATTGTAATGATTTTGTCGCCTGCAATCACCTTGAGGTAATTACGCTTTTCACCCGTAATAAATGCAAGTGATGAAACAAGGGATTTGCCTTCTTCGGAAAGAATGTTTTCTTTGTCCATGTTTCGCTTTTCACGACCTGTAATTAAGGATTGTAATTCATCGGAAGGTTCACCTTGTTGTTTTACAATGGATTCAACCTTGCCCTTCAAGACTTGGGTGGTTTCCTTGTCTTTCGCTTCAAAGGTTCCGAATTCGGGGTCGGGGAACGCATAACTTGTTCCGTCAAAGAATTCCATGAAGACTTGACCTGCGGATTCGTCAAACTTAATTGAGGACAAAACACGACCTGCGGGTGAATCGTCACCACAAGCCACCGAAGAACCTTTTGAAATACCCATTGGAGCCAAATAATCTTCGTCACCGGGGAAGATAAGCGTTTCCATCAAAACACCGCCGCCATCGGTTCTTCCCGTGTAGTTATCGGTAGCAAATGCGGCTCCGTCAAGGGACAAAGATACCAAAATGTATTCTTCGGAAGACAAATCATCCGTTTTGCTAAAGTCTGCCTTGACAGGAAGCAACACATCTTCGGGAACGGAAAGGCTTGTGAATGAATCTTCGTTAAGATATACCTTGACTTGAGGTTTAGCGAACAACGATTCCTCATTGACCTTTAGCATTTTTGAAACTGCATCTGCACTTGCATTATCAATGGCTTCGGCGTATTCTTTCATCGCATCAACGGAACAACAACGGAAAGCGATAAATTCTTCTAATGTCGCCATCTTTTTGCTTTCAATAAACGATTGAATCTTGTCTTTGTTTTCGGGTTTTTTTGTGCTTACCAATGGTTTTTTAACATCACCATAAGTGAATATGAAAACGGCCCCATTTTGGCTGATTTCCACCAATCCGTCTTCAAATTTGAGAACAAAAAATTGATTTGCACCCCTATATCCAATATTACAAGAAACTAACTTTGAAGGAAACATGGGCGATTCAAACAATTCGCCGCCGACATGGTATGCAAACATTATCGGCTTTCCGATTTCAAAATGGGCGTAAAAAGAAGGAACACGATTCGGCGTTAATACAGGGACTACGGAAGGTTCAGCATCAAATCCAACCGTAAAATTGAATCCCGATTCCGTGACGACAAAATCGCCTTTTTTCATAGCGTCTTTCGTTGCTTGCTTGTATTCACGTTGGGGCGGAGAAGTCACAGGTGTAGCCAAGAGTTTTTCCGAATGGTCTTTGTAAGCATCAACCTTGCTTGCGTCGGATGGAGTCAATTCGGTAATAAAACCTGCATCGGTTAGCGACTCATCCATGTTTCATCATACCCCAAACGACTATCTAAGCATTTCCGACCACAGTTAGATATTTCGGCCTTGTGTTCGCAAATAATAGATAATGTCGGCTCTTGTGAAAGCATAAACCCTTTCAAACCAAGCCAAATTTGATTCAATAAGGTTTGCGACAGTTTTGATTTCAATAATGCCTTGATAATTCCGCAATTCGTCAATGAATTCGGCTACATTTCCATTAGCCCAAACTTTCAAACCCTTTTCGGATAATCCATTGATGAATTCTTCGTTCCAAAGCATCTTCAAAATGGAATCTTCGGAATTTATGACGGATTCAAAGGGTGGGTGATATGAGGGGTGTAAGTCAATAAAACGTTGGGTCACATCCACATAACTTGGTAAATGGACGTTTCGCAACCACTTTAACCATTCTTCCACGCTTTGGGCGACATATCGCTTCCATACGGGATTTGACAAGGAATCAATCCTCCAAATCATCAAGGTCGTCGGCTGAAAACTTGGGGATTTCAAATCCCGCTACGGTAAATGGGTCGTATTCTTCTGCTTCTTCGGGAACAAGCGAATAATCCACTTCAAAATCGGGTTCCTCTTCTTCTAAGTCTTTCAAGTCAAAAGGTTCGGGTTCAAAATCTTCAGTTTGACCGTTGATTTTGCGTTGAGAGTCTTCTTTCATCACATCATTGACGGATAATCCTTGCTCTTTGGCTAAGTCCGATACGTCCACGATAGCAAATTGCGTGTCCATCATGGAAACGAAATCAATAGGCATACCGCCTGTCAAATCAAAGTCTTCGGTTGTTCCGATTTGGTTTGGAGCCGTGAAAACACCACTTTTCTTTTTATTAGCGGCAATTTCAGCAGATTGTCCCGCCGCCCAAGCATTGACGGCATTGTTTATACCTTCCAATTCACGGGTGACTTGGTTATCCAACGGGTCTTTTTTCACACCGCCTGCTTCTGCTGAAAAGAATGCGTTCCAATCGTTAGCACCAAAAGAACCAAATGCAGGGGGTGGGGGTTGCTCAACAATCGGTTGCTGAACCACAGGGTCTTCTTCCGAAATCATAAACAAATCATCGTCGTCGTCATCAAATAAAGAAGCATCGGTGATTGCCTGCGATTGACGAATTGCTTCAAGGTATTGTAAATCGTCTGCTTGTAATTCTTGTTGTCGTCCCGAAATGAATTCTGCCGCACCACGGATAACGGGGGCAACATCACGAATGACTTCAAAAGCATTCGTAGCAGACTCAACACGGGGGTTTGCGGTGACATTTTCACCAATCTTGTATTTATCCAAAAGCGATAACAAAGGAACAAGAATCTTCTCGGACATTTCGGGGTCAAGATTCATCTTGCGAGCGAATGCACCAACGTCTTCGCCACCTGTAATCAATTCCACAATGTTTTTCCCCTTTTTGGGTTTTGTTTCTGCTCGGTTGGGAATTTCTTGACGACTTTCGGGTTGAATGAGGGAATCTTTGTTTTCTATACGATTGCTACCAAAACGGTCTTCAAAAGAACCGTTTCTTAACCTATCCGAATCTTCGGCAAGATAACCGTAATCTTCGTCAGTCATGTATTTCCTTAGTCCTTCTTGGTATCTAATCGTTCCCTCAACGTAGCAACCCATTGTGAAGGGTCTTTTGAAGAAATATCCTTGAGGCTTTCCATGAGGTTATACGAATACAAACGGCGAACATTTTGATGAGAAGGCGTATTCGCCGTCCCTGCGGTCAAAATAAAGGCAGAAAATGATTCCGTCAATTTACGCAAATCACGTTCACGGGATTTACCACTTGCTTTTAGCAAATTGATAATGAATGGGTGGGCATATAATGAGTTAAGATTTACGGATTCGGAGTCTAACTTGTCTATAAATGAAAAATACGACTTTTCTAAACGAATCGTATTGTTGATGCCGTGTTTGTCCGTAAAAGACCCCAATTGTTGGCGAATCAATTCGTCTTTTTCATCGGAAAGAATCGCTTTGAAGTCTTTCAAAAATTCAAGATTCGGTAAATCCATTTACAAACCTCACAAATTTTGTGGCCCATTTTGGGAATTGAATGTGGACAAAAATCGGGTATCTAATCCCATGCGGCTATCAAATTGACGAACCGCTTCTTCGGCTCTTTGCTTCTTTTCATTTTCTTCCGCTTGTTTCTTCATACGGGTTTCTGTTTCCTTAACACTTGATTCCATAGCCGCTAATCTTTCTTCAAGGGTTTCCATTTTGCCTTTGTAGTGGTATGCGGTAGCGGCTACGCCACCAAGCCCACCAACGAGAATACCCGCAACGAAATTCATACCGCCACCTTTTGATTCTGCTTCCACTTTATCCGTCAATGACATATCCGTGGCTCGCTTACGGAATTCCTTAAGCAAAGCCTTCATATCGGAACGGAATGAATCGTAATCTTCTGCGGAGGACACTTTCGTTTCCGTCATTTGGTCAAGGACGCTCATCAAATCATCATCGGACAAGTCGCCCATTTTCATGTTTTTCTTAACTGCGAGAAATGTTTCGGGGTCTGCACCGAATTCTTCTGCGGCGAAAACCAACATTTCTTCTAATGCAGAAGATTCATCATTAACAAATTGTGTATCGGTAGTTTCCGAAATCAGGGTTGGAGCGACAGAAACGGCGTTTTTTACAACATATTCGTTGATTTTACGCATTCCACGGATTCCCTTTCCCCTTTCAAACAAAACGAATTTTCCTTCTCCGTGCATTTCACATTCGGTGATAAATTCAAGGATGGAAGGTTGGTTTTCCCATTCTGCAACGGAAATGGTTCCCGATTGGTGGTCGCCCTTGACATAGCGACGGAGGAAGAACATGGTTAATACATTGAAGGTCTTGTTATCTAAAGCATTGGTAATTTCTTCAAAGATGCTTTGAATATCTTCCCGTTTCACGATGATAAAAAATAGAAGGCAAACCCAATGCTTGGAAATAACTCGCTAACAAGGCAGGGTTTTCTTTCATTTGTCTAACCCTTTCGGTTGTGTTAATCTTATATTCTAAATTTCCTTCTTTATTCCTGTCCCAAACAATAACACGGGTGGCCTTCTTTTTATCCTTTTCGGAAATAATTTCAATGACTACACTACGGGTGGTCATGTCAAAACATCGGTTTTACGACTATCTAAGCCCATACATCAGCAATTGCGGAATAAACATCATCAAGATTTTCGGGACTTAGCGACTCAAGTGCGGTAATTGTTTCAGCGATTTGAGCCATCTTTAATTTTTGGACTTTGACTTCAAGACCCCATTGGGTTGCTTTATCTGCGAGGTCTTTATTTCGGGAATTTTTTAGGTATCGTTCCCAACCCAACAAATCCAATCGCCATTTTTTGCCTGCTTTGCGTTCATCGGTTTGAGCATGACAAAACATCGGACGGTTGCGAAGAATGCCGACGACTTCACGACTTGTATATCTGCGAGGATATTTTTCAACAATATGACCCGAAATTTGGGTTGAAAATCCGTAGCCGTTGTTGTCCAAAAGATATTGAACGATAATGAAAACTAATGTTTCCGTCATATCTAATGGGCGAGAATCCGACACGGAAAACACACCTCATTCCTCGCCATTTTCGGGGAAGGCGGGGTCGGGATTTCCTTCACGAATTGTCAAAGCACGTTCCCGATATTCACGTTCTTGTTCTGTTTCATCGGGTAGTCCAAGCGATTCACGAATGAAAGCGTCCATTTCTTGCTTGAAGATTTCTTTTGCCTCTTCCGTTGTGTGGCCTTCTGCCTTCAATTCCTTGACACGGGCCGGGCGGTTTTCTTCCATTTTCAAAGCCGCAAGAATGGCGTTGTTTTCGGAATTGATAGCGACTTCAACAAATGGCTTGGAAAAAATATCTTCCACTTCATAACGCAGGGTTTCTGCGGAAACAGGAGAGGTCGGAACGAATTCTTCAAGGTCTTCGTTGAGAAGTGAACCTGCTCCGCCTGCTTTGGAAATGTATTCTTCTGCATCGGAACGTGTGACGTATAATCCAAGTCGGGGCCAATATCGCATTTCAGTCATGGGTATAACTTATGGGGGGTTTGTATCTAATGGTTCGGTATCAACAAGACTTGTTTGAACGATAAGAGCGATTCCACAACATACATACCGTCCGTGGTCTTTTCACCGTCCACATACCAAGAAGCGTTCTTTTCTTGGGCTTCAAATTCCAAGACTAACGCCAACGATTTCTTTTCAAAATCAGTCATCATTCCAAATACCGCCATTCTCCACAAGACTTTCCATCCTTGACTGTGAAAAGCCGTCCCCAAGTCGTTCCCGCTTCTCTTCTCATTAAGTCGGTTCTAAAACGACCTCCACATTCTAAACCCATGTCCAAGAAGTCTTGACGGTGTGCGATAACTTCTTCTTCCGTGAAATCCATTGGGATGACTTCGTAAGGGGAGGTGGAAACGATAAAGTGCAAACCGTTGCCCGAAGACGAAACTCGGAAGAAAACGTGTTCAAAACGCTTCTTTAATTCCAAGCAACCCGCAATCGCTTTGTCTTCACCTATGCTAATGTCGTCCCAATCAAAGGTAAGTCGCATCGTTTATTCTTCCTCTTGGGATGTTCTTAAACGTTCCTGTTGCATGGAAGTCAAAAATGTATTCCAACGCCACAAAACCCAATTAACGAAATAAAGATTCAGTCCACCGTGTAAGACAACGAGAACAAGAATTATGGATAACAATAAATCCATCAAATCAACCCCGTATCTTTTGCCCACAAAACCGTAGCAAACTTGGTAAGATTCGTTAATCCAATAGGTTCAAAAGGAACGTTTGTGATGCCGACCAAACGAATGCCTGCTTCTTTGCACAAATTCCTGTATTGTTCAAGATATGGTCGCTGAATCGTGAATTGTCGTTGTGTCATAGCCGCCGCAGGGTTTGAACCCGCAGACTCCCACACTTCTTTTCCGAAATCGGGAACAATTTGGTTAATAACAATGTGCTTTACAGGAATTTGAATTGTAGTCAAAAATTTCAGCGTTCTTGCACATTCTTGGTAGCCTGCTTCCGTCGGAATAGATACCAAGTTAATTGACACTTCATCGGAATTCAATAAAGACTTGAATTCGTCAATGCGGTCACAAATAGATTCCAATTCTTTTACGATTTTTTCCGTTTGTGATTTTTTGCGGAAGATGAAACCCTTAATGTTTTCAATTTTTGTCTTCATACGAAGGATTTTGAGAATAAAACTGCGGATTGCATCGGGGGCGGTGAGCATTTTCATGGTGTGACCCGTCGGTGCGGTGTCAAAAACAATCACGTCGTATTCTTCGGAAGTCATGTATTTATGAATCAATTCCATTCCAAAATATTCATCCATTCCGGGGAATCCCGCCATATCCATAAACAATTCGGGGTCAAAACCGGGGACGGAACCCATCATGGATTTGACTTCTTCGTTTATCTTACCCATGAATTCTCTCGCTTGAGCCTCCGAATTGATGTTCATAGCATACAAATTAGGGGCGACTTCTTTAGGCGTTGAACCAATTTTGACTTGTAGCACGTCATCCGTTGAATGTGCGGGGTCGGACGATACCAATAAGGTTTTCTTACCCATAGAAGAATAATGGATAGCAGACGAAGCCGAAACTGTGGACTTCCCCACGCCACCTTTTCCTGTGAACAGATAAAGCATGATTATACATTAGAGGATTCCTTATCTAATCCTTCTTAAAAAATGAAACCAAAAATGAACCCGTAGCAAGCAAGAACAACAAATCAAATATGATGAGATATGCACCGTATTTCTCAATATCCGAATACATGGTTGAAGATACGAGCGTTGGGTGCGGTATAGAACCAAAACGAATCATAATCGTAAGATACCATGTCCATATCATCAAGAACAATGTGGCCGTTGAAAAAAAGGCTAACGATTTCGCATTTATCTTCATGCCCATTCATCCGTAAAGCCTTTGCCGTATTTTTCTTGGGTCTTGATTTCACCTTTCAATATGACCTTGATAGGTTCAACGTTTTCTGCTAAATCCACCAAAAGCGAACAATCGGTGTCTAATGAAATGTTGAAACCCACGTTTTCGTCAATATCCACAACGGACAACGTGAATCCTTGTGAGCCAATCATTCCATTATACGCAATTTCGTTTCCGAATTTAACACGGATTTTGCAGGCACTTGCGAGAGGGACTTCCGATGAATCAATTTCTAAAGACGTGATACGGAAGTCTTCGGAAATTGGAATGTTCAAAGGGGTGCAAATTCCCTTCACACACATTTCCAATTCATACGGGATTTCAACGGAGATGGTTTCCATTTAACACTAACTTTTCCGTTTTCTTATCTAAAGTTTGCTATTCTTTGCATCAATCTTCAAACACTTCGTCATAATATGACCCTTGTTCGGGGGAATAGCCACCCTTTTTCTTCTTTTCAAGACGAGATTCTTCGGGGGTCGGTGGACGTGTTTTTGGAATAAACGTTTCCAAGTGGTCTTTTACCTCCGTGTCCATGAAATCGGGGTTAATTTGGTCTTCAACACCTTCAAGATAAGCCGAAACTTGCTTTTTCTTTTTGCGTTGCCGACCTTGACGCTCAATTTCTTTCAACGTTTGCTTGTATTCGTCTTGTTGTTCACGCATCCACATTTCAATTTCTTCGGCGGTAATGTTCAAATCACCCGTTTGAATAATTTGTCGCTTGAACCATTCAACCGCTTCAATGGACACTTTCATGCCCCTTTCTTTGATTTTGTTAGCGATAATTGCATCGGGGCCGTCAAACAAAACATAATCCACCCAAACCCTTGCGGTTCTTCCTGTCGTCCCCGTAATTCTTCTTACCTCCGTTGTTGCATTGGGATAGGTATTGTAAGTTATTTCAAAGGGTGTGTCGGGGAATACCGTCACGGATTCTGCGGTTCCCGTTGAAGCGTTTTTAATTCCAAAACGAACATTTGAATCGGTATCTAAAACACCAAACCAAACCCAACCATCCATAGCGTTGCTCATTGTTAATGGGAAATATGCCCCCGCATCAGCATTTGAAGAAAGATTGGAAAAATTCGCCGTTTGGTCTAAAAACCCAACATTGTTAGAAGCGGTTGTGAAATTGGAAGCGACTGAAATAACACCCACATCATTCGTGTCCGAGGTTAAAAACAACCATTGGTCACGGTCATTGTCCCAACCGCAATTTACAATTTTTCTTGTCGTTGAAGTGGGGTTGTTGATATGATTATCGTTAATGTTTTGACCTTCGGGAAGAATTGTCGCCGTCCATCCTTCAAACGCACCTACACCATCAAGATTTTCTAAACCGCTTCCCGAATCAAACATGATGGCGATTGGCCCCGTGGAATCCCTTATTCCTAAGAATCCATAACCTGCACCGCTTCGGGTTCCTTGTGGCTGATTTGGTGCAAGTGGATTTGTGTAAGAGCCGTAGCGTTGATAATTCCCATTATACCCAATGTATTCTTGTGCATCGGTATCAAAAATAGAAGCAGAAGTGGGGAAAAACTCCCCTGTATCAATTGAGGTTGTCCCTGCTTTCCCAATATCTTCTTCATCGGTGGAAAAGGTTCTAAATTGAACCGCTTTGTTATACCAACGGGTCGGAAGTGAAATGCCCGTCGTTGTTGTAAAATTACCCGTTTCAACGGCGAAAGGAAATACGACGGTTCCAGGGTTCAAAGGTGATTCGTAAAAAGTGTAAATTTCGCCATAGGTTGAACCCGAATGGGTCACATCATTGACGGCAATATAGGTTAAGGGAAGCAATTGATAATCAATTGAGCCTAAATCTTCATAAGGAATGAGAATAGAGCAAGCCCAAGCATCGGAAAAATTGTATGCAACCGTTGTGTCTTCTTTAAACCAAGCAGGGTCGTTGGCTAAACTTGTTGCGATTGCAGGGGCGGCATTCATAAAAGGCCCAAGATATGAGAACGGTGGATAGTCTTCAACGGCAATAAGAAACGCTCCATAGGGATATGCACAACCAATCATTACAGGACAATTATCATCAATAGAGCCATCATCATTGGTATCTAAAGCCATATCTCCAACAATGTAAAAAGGCGATTCTGCCGTTTGTGAGGGGCCATAAGAAGTTTCCGAAAAACAAGAAACATCAAAAAATCTGCGGGGGAAATAATTGAAAGAAATGCCTCTTGTATCAAATCCTGTTGGCGAAGGCCCACCCGTTCCATCGGGTTTTTGTCCTTTTTCCCAAGCGGTGAAATCATAAATGAATCCCGAAATCAATGTATTTACAGAAATCACTTGGTCTAAATCCCGAAGCATACCGAATCTTCCCAATTCAAAGGTCTTATCAGCGTGTCCCGTTTGAGAGGCTTCCCATGTGACTTGCATTATGTTATTGGGGTTATAATTGTATGCCTTGACGAAGGTTCCGTCGTCACTAATGAGGGCGGTTCCATTGTCTTCCAATAAAATGCCCATGTATAAATTCGCAACATAGTCCATCCCCGTTGGAACCGATTCAACCGAAGGATTTACCCTTTGAAAACCACAAGTGATGATACGAATATCTCCATCATCGCCGTTCACGGTAATATCATCAAAATTCTTAAATACATCAAGAGAATGAAGTCCAACGGAAGAATCGGCGGCTATTGCGGCGGCAGAACCCGATGCACCGGGATTGACTTCAATCGGCAT
>Ga0208019_1000146_pt1 | contig 38236 bp, 43 predicted proteins | sample CB_VirMetaG_5_FD_184540 | JGI IMG/M metagenome (GOLD analysis project Ga0208019, IMG submission 184540) | Freshwater to marine saline gradient viral communities from Chesapeake Bay - CB_1508_1D Viral MetaG (SPAdes) (version 4) | ecosystem: Environmental > Aquatic > Marine > Coastal | place: USA... | reverse complement strand
CCCCTCCGGTACTCAGGATAGGCGTCAATGTCGCACTCGATGTGTATGTGGCTACCCTCATGGTGAACGACCTGGTACGGCGGCCCCAGTGCGGCGCGCAGGGCGGCCACGAGTTGTGTATGTGCGTGTCGCGGAACCGCAGCCAACGTGTAGTCTTGTGCCATGCCGAAGTGATGCCACGAACGCGGCGAGGAATGGATGCCGCCGACGCAGGCGGTCATCTCCGGCTCAACGCCATACCGTGAGAACACTGCGGTCACCGCGTCCTCGACTGCCCGCATCTCCGGCTGCTTGCCGATCTGGTTCACGCCCGCGCGAACGCGCATACCTACCTCCCGACTAAGTAGCTCACCACAGCAGACAGGCCGCCGAGCAGGAGCGTGGCCGCCGCGAGGAACTTCGCGTTGTTGCCCCGCATCTCGGCCAACTCCTCCCGAGTCTGGGCGATGCTTGCATCGTGCAGCGGGCACTTAATCTTTCCTTCAATGCGCGCAACCCGCTCGCCCAACGCGTCCACCTTATCACCGACGGCGCGCACGTCCTGCTTGACCTCGGACATATCCACCCGGAAACCTTCTATGGCGCTCATCAGTAGCTGCATCTCCAGACTGGGGCCAGTCTCCGGCGCGAATTTGCCGCTCATAGTAACCACTCCTATTTCCTAGGTCAACAGAGGCGGCTACGGCACGACCGCGAACCCCGCGCCGCCTTCCGACCCCTCTGTCCCGTCGCCCAGGACACACCGTACATAGCCTAGCCACGTACCTGATGTAGCGGAGAACTCGTAATGCGTACCAGTCAACGAGATCTCCGTCTCCGTGGCAGGGTCGCCGGCCTTGAGATACCGCAAGACGTAATGGCTGAAGTCTGGGTGGTTCGGTCCATCGTCGGCCCAGTCCACAGTGACAAGTCCACCGCCAACGTGAGCCATCACGGGCGTGATAGTGGGAATTGGGTATGGCCGCTGCACCGACCCGTAGCCGATATCGTCGTAGTCGTTCGGAGACGCCTGTGAGCGCGTCCGCACCGCCGCGTGGAAGTACTCACCGTAATCCGTGCCTGCATCGTAACTGACTGTGGCCGACGACGTGAAAGAGCCGTCCACGGGCGTCCACGCAGACCAGATGAGTCCGTCAAAATCGGCCACAGGATCTGCCGACGCGTAAGCCATAAACGAGTACTCCCACTGCAACGGCTGTGTGTCATCAACGGCGATGCTGATGCGCGTCGGTACGGCTTGCGGGACAATGCTCGCCGTGACCGATCTCAGGGTGGCGTCGGCGTAGGCGGTTACATTATTCGACGCACGCGCGCATGACGCGCGGGCAGTGGGCGTGCCGGCGGCCACGTAGTAGGTGTACGTTCCGCCGTCCTGTAGATGGGTATCGGTGAATGTCAAGGAAGAAACCACCGCATCGCCAGTGTAGGTCACAAGCTGGGCGTCAACGCTTGTAGCATCCTGGTCATATGTGTCAGGCGACTGCACATCGCCGTGCAGCAGCAACACCGCTGGCGCACCAGTGTCGTGCGCACCGTTCGCATGGCGGAAGGTGAAATACGCAGCACCAAGAGACCCACCGGTAGGGAATAAGCTATAATCTGGAGACGCCGTACCCGGAGATAGGAACACGGGTGACACCGGCTCGATCAACGACCCATTGAAAGCGTAGTCATGGTCAGCAATCGGGGTGGTCACGCCGAGCGGGCCTAGCAACGTGGCAAGCTCATTCATCGAGTACTTTACGTTGTCGATGAAGCCGAGCTGCCATGCGCCACTCGGGCTTTTCATCGCGAACGCGCTCTCGGCCTTGCCGGCGTAGTCACTGCCGCTGTAGTAGCCTAGCAAATCCCAAGGTCCATCAATAGCGTCTGCCACAGCCACACCGAGGCAGCCGACGTACTGGGCACGCTGCACAGTTACCAGCATAACCCAGCGGTGTACAGTGTCGTCCCACACGACAAATGGGTCGCGGCAATCTGCTGACCAAACGGTCCCTGGCTGCCAATAGGTCGGACCAGTGATGCCGGTAGGCGGGGTTTCGCCGCCGGCGCTGTCACCATCGAGTACAAACTTGGCGTCAGTCCACGCGTCAGGATTGGTCAAGTCAGCCGTCTCTTTGGCTCGCGCGTAGAAGATACGCTGCACATTGTAGCCAGCAGAGCCGTCGCCTACGGTCCTGTCCACTCCAGTGACGAAGAGATGCCAATAGCCGTCGTGGAACACGACGTGTGGTGCCCACAGATGCGTGATGTCGTACCCGTCGAGTACGCCGTCTTCTCCGGCTATGTCCTCTGGAGTGATATCGGCGTGCTGTGTCCACGTGGCGAGATCAGGACTCGTCTGGTGAGTTAGCGGCCCAACATCGAGGTCACCCCACGCGCCCGGCGATGCGATTGCAAGGTAGTGCCACTGCTTCGTCGCGTGGTTCCACCACGAGCAGCCGTCGGCAAGCAGTATGCTCTCATCGTAACTCATGCCGGCGGTTGGAGACAAGCTGCCAACGACGCGCACGACATCGGCCAAGCCTAGGCCGGCTACGCGCCGGTAAACCGTGTACTGCTCTGCACCATGGAGAGAGTTCCACGTCACGGTGACTTCACCGTCACCCGTAGCTGCCGCAGTTACGTTCGCCGGGCCAGCTTGGTACAGGCACGAGGACACGTCGCTCAACACGCCGGTCGTCGGATCGCCGTTGGCGTGGGTTGCGTCAACCGATATGGTCAACGTCTCGCCCGGACTGGTGTACGAGTCGTCACCCGTGTAGTCGCTCCACCGGAATGAAGTAGCCGCCGTATCGAACGTGCGGTAAGTCTCCGCCGCGTGGCCGCCGACACCAGTCAACGTAACATCGAACGTCGCTGTGACCGGGTACGGCGACTCGTAGACTACGTCGAACTCCACGGGCAAGCCCGGCCCGAGCGCGTTCGCCGTGACGGACAGCCCGCCGCTCTGGGCGACGGCTACGTCGGCGTCGAAAACGAGCAGAGAACCGACGCCGTCGCTCAAGACCACGTCGATTGCGAGCAGGTCACCGATGTCATAGTAGGTCTCGAGCAGGTGTTCGACGTAGTGGCTCTCCGCCGTCGTGGATGTAGCGATCTCCACGTCGTTAAGCTCGATGGACAAACTGCCGGTGATGCCTAGATCGACGGCTACGGTGAGCAACACCCACGACGCGTCTGCTGGTGCCAACGCTTCGACGGACACCCCGCCGCCGGCCCCGCCGCCGGTCGCGACCAAACCGCTGGCGTCGTGGTCACCGTAGTTGGTCTGAGCAAGCCCGCTCGCCGCGCCGACCAGAAGCGCAAGAGCAACGGCAATAGACCGCGTCATTCGTAGGCCACTTTGAAGCTAGTCGCGGTAGGGCGCGTGACGTAAATCGCGTGGACACCGCTGCCGGGCGCGGCGGCCTCAACTGCGAACATCTCGTCTGGTCCCAAAGTCACTACGCTGTCACTAACCGCGTAGAAAGCCTCGCCGGCTAGTGCAGCCGCGCGAGGGTGCGTGGCACGCCACGAAGATCCGTCAAAATAGTGCATAGAAACGGTCATGGTTCCGCTGCCTGTGTTCTTCACTTGCACGGAAGTGGCAGGGCCGGAGCCGGCGTCGATGGCCGCAGGCGCGTACAGCGGTACAGGAAGTGACGAGGTGCCGCTACCGATGGTGATGAACTGCCACGCCAAAGCGGGGCTGACCAGCAGCAGGACGGCCACGACAGCGATGGTTACGTTTCGCATGGGGCGAACCTCCGAGTATGTGGTTTTGGCGCGATAAGTATACCACAGCTTCTCCCACGGTCAATCGTACATGAAGTCAGATGCGTCCACGCCGATGATCTTGTAGGCGCGACCCTTGTAGCCCCACGTGTGGTCCATGTACTGTCGATCAATCAGGGCGATGATCCCGTCCTCAAGCAGATCGGAGATCGTAGCTTCGAACGCGCGCCGGCCGTCGGACCCCATGGCAGGAACACTACGGATGCGCAACGTCGAATGCGGGATAACACGGGCATCGCGCATACCCGGCTTGACGTGGCGCGTCGAGGCGTTCGTAACCGCATCGCCCTCGTGTAGGTACTTCTGAAGATTGCGCATGACAACGTTACGCTGCTGTGTCTCGATTGCGATGGTTGCCGAGCCTGCTCCAACGAGTCCGTCTTGGAACCGCTGCAGCACGCGGCGCACGTCGCGCTGGACGAGGTCGATGGCCCACCGTGCTTGAACTGCTGACACCACCGGGTTGTACATATTGTTCCCGACCGCGAGGATGGCCGCGAGTTTGAGGGCTTTTAGATGCGCCCTATTCCACAATTGACGAGTGCTGTCGCTGGCGGTTTCGTCGTTGATCTGGTCGTCCGCGAACTCGTCGAATGCGTCTAATTCTTTCGCGGCCTCCGCGTCGAGCGACACTTCGATCACGTCGTTCTGCTGGTTCATTCGCAGCACCAAGTGCGCGAGGTCGCTGACTCTCTCGACAAGCGCCGCCGGGACAGCTTGCACCGCATGGCTGGTCTTCTGCCGGCGCGGGCGCTGACCCGTGTACTCGATCACGAGAAACCTGGGCAAGAAGCCGTCGGAGATACTGCTCTCGTCCAGTGTGCTGTAGTAGCCTTCTGGTGTACCTTCCGCCAGCAGGGATAGCGACGGACTCAGGACGCTCTCAAGATCTTTGGACTTGTCGGAGAATTTACGGCTCGGAAGATAGAGTCCTTTGCCAGATTTCGAGAACAGCTCCAAGTAAAGCTGCAACATGAGTTGGTCATGTTGGCCCACGTTGCGCGCCGTCATCCGCTTCATGGTCTTCCCGAACTCACCGAGAATAGACACGCAGCTTGACGACTCTTCGCTCAGATACCGCAGCATGGCCTGTCCTGACGCGAAAGCCGGCGCGACGAACTTCGACGCCGACGGCACGTCCTTCTCCACAGCAAAGCGCAGCCGGCTGATGCCTTGCTCCATCGCGTCTTTTCCGACGCCAGTTTTGGCAAGCACGAGGATGTACTGATTCAAGCCCGTCCCGCTGATGTTGTAGGCGCGGCCACATAGTCCTGCCATGAAGCCGAGCGCACCCGCAATCGAGATGTCTTTCACGGGGCGGGAGTACGAGTGGTAGAAGTGGGCAGCGATGTCCGCGACGAGGCCGCCAGGGAAATCCCCCATGACATCGTGTGTCGTGTAGTCCGGTACCGGCTCCGGCTCCATCTTCGGCGTTGGCGACGGCTTCGGCGGCGGTGGAAGTAGGTTGGCGATGATCGCGTCGATGTCGATGTCTACGGTGGAAACTATTTGGCTCTGGCTCTCGGAGAGAGCGCGGCGAACCATGCCCACGACATAGTCATCGCGCTGCGCCTTCTTGCGCGCGCCGAGGCCAGAACCGCGAAACAGGCGCACTATCTGTGCGGTGTTTCTCGTGTACCACGTCAGGTGGTTCACAAGTGCGAAGTCGGCTTCACTTTGGCTGCTGTAGCTGTTCTCCCAATCTCCGGCCAGCAGACGGCCTACCTTGTCGGCATTCGATGCGCGCATCATGCGCGACAGCACCTCATCGTCGCTGAGGTGCGCGCCCTCCTCAACGACGGGCACGTCGTCCGCCGTGACGCCACCACCTAGCCGGCGCATGACAGCATCAAGCTCCCGTTGCCTCGGCTGTATCGGCGCATCGCGGTAGACATCACCAGTCATAGTCATGTACCGGGCGCGGTCGTACACTTCGATAGGCCCGCGCCGGCGGGCGGCGGCGCACTCGGCGCGAACTATGATGTGCAGACCGCGTCCTGACGGCGATGTCTCCGTGTAGCTGTCCAACTCCTCGTAGATCTCTTGCTGGTGGCGCAGTTCTTCGGCAGTGTTGCCAGACTTCGCGTCTAGATCGACGAAGGCATAAGGGTCGGTCTCGGTCAGGACGAACCCTACGCCAGCATATTGTTCAGCAGCACGAGACGCCTCGGCAAAGGACACCCAGGTCGAGGGGTCAGTGACCGATGCTGGCGTACCTGTACGAGGATTGATCGGCACCTTCGTTTCCGTGTGGCACACCCACTGTGGGAGTGCCCGCAGTTCCTCGGGTATCCGATCAAGACGCATCAAATTCCTCCGACGCAGCCGGCAGTTCGTAGGGCAGGTTGAGCGGCGCGTCGGCCAACGCGTTGTACAGCTTTTCGACGCGCACGACGCTCGGATCGCGCATCCTACCGGCACCGAACTTACGCAACCACGCCTCGGGGATGCCCGTCGCCATGGTGATCTGGGCGTAGCTGACGTGCCGGGGGCGGGAGTTCAACAGGTGGTAGGTGATGGTGAAGAGCTTGGACTCCTCCATCGGGAAGAAAGTACGCGGGCGCTCCATGGTAGTCTCCTTGGCTAGAGTGTAGTAGTGCGAACTACGGCAACATAGGAGAGCAGCCATCATTCTGTCAAGGTGAAACTTTACGGAAAAAAGTTGTTGACACCGAGTGAACCGGCTATTACGATGTTCCCATCGTTACAGCAAACCTACTCAGGAGGCGCAGAAGTGACTACCCCGTTGCAGACCTACCGTCGCTGGATCGAAATCACGGAGACGCTCGCGGCGCTGAAAGAAGAAGAGTTGGCGCTGCGGCTGGCGCTGGTCGAAGCCTACTTCCCGAACGCCGACCCGGAGGGCACGGCTACGCTGGAGTTGCAGGACGGCTGGGAACTCCAACTCACCATGCGGATGAACCGCACGGTCGCCAACGGCAAGGGCGAAGCCGACGCGGTGATGCGGCAGCTTCCTCCCGAAGTCGCTGAGAAGGTCTTCGCGTGGAAGCCTTCGCTCCAACTGCGTGGATACCGGAAGCTCGCCCCGGACCACAAGGCGCTGGTGGATAGTGTTGTCACCAGCACGCCGGGCACTCCCGCCCTCAAGCTCGTCGCCCCGAAGGAGGCGTGATTCATGGTGACCGTCAAGACAGTCGCGGATGTCACGAGCATCAACGGCGTCAAGACGTTCGTCTACGGTGCCAGCGGTGCGGGCAAGACCTACGCTATTGGAGGTCTTGCCAGCCCCATCATTCTGTCAACCGAGGACGGACTGCTCTCACTCGCAGCAGAGTACCCTCATCTGCATTGTGTCGGCATCGCGACCTACACCGAGATGGTAGACGCTCTGAAATGGGCTACCGGCTCTGCCGAAGCGTCCAAGTACTCTCACGTCGTGCTGGACTCGTTCAGCGATCTCGCTGAGATTATTCTCGCTGACCAGAAGACCAAAACCAAGGACGGTCGCATGGCCTACGGCGAGACCAACGAGACCGTCCTGAAGATCTGCCGAATGATCAGGCAGTTACCTCGTGATGTCTACATGACGGCCAAGGAGGGCCAGATCGTGGACGCTGACGGGGTGTCGAAGTTCGGACCCCTGTTTCCGGGTAAGCAGCTCGCGATGCAGGTGCCGTACTTCTTCGACGAGGTGTTCCAGCTCGTTGTGCAGACGGACACCAGCACGAACGAGCGGACGCGATGGTTTCGCACTAGCGGCGACGCGCAGTACGTCGCCAAGGACAGGTCTGGTGCGCTCGATTTGTGGGAGCCTGCCGACTTGGACGCAATCTACACCAAGATCAGAGGAGGAAAGTAACTATGGCGCAACTACCCGAGGCGTTCGACCCGAGTCAGGTTCCCCCGGCGTCCCCTGGCGGCAAAGTGCTGCCGGTCAGCGACGACAACGGGCACCTCGTCAAAATCCTGGCCAGCGAATGGGTGCCGGTCCAGTCTAACCCCGCCAATGGGCGGCTGGTGTTCTCGCTGGAGATCCTCGACGGCGAACACGCTGGGCGCACCGGCAACTACGGGTTGAACCTGGCGAACAGCAACCAGCAGGCCGTAGAGATCGCCAAGCGTGAGCTGTCTGCGCTCTGCCACGTCGTTGGCGTGTTCGGGCCTGTGACCGACACCACGGCGCTGCACGGGCGTCCGTTCCGCGTGATGGTCCGGCAGCAGAAGAAGAACCCCGAGTACACCGAGGTCTACGGTGTCAAGGACCAGCACGGGCGCACGCCTGCCGAAGTGCGCGCAGCCGGCCCGACCAACGCCGGGCCGCCGAAGGCAGCCCCGGCTCCTGCCCCGGCTCCGGCTCCTGCCCCGGCTCCGGCTCCTGCCCAGGCTCCGGCTCCTGCCCCGGCTCCTGCCCCGGCTCCGGCTCCTGCCCCGGCGGCGGACAGCGGCAAGGCACCGTGGGAATAGACGCAGGTACAGGGCGCGGCAGCTACGCGGCAGCCGCGCCCGCTACACCAAAGGAATCTTCGTGGAAATCATGGCACGGCACATTCTGACAGACATCGACGCTGCGGTGGTCGCGACCAGCGACACGTCGTTTCGGCATCACATGGGCGCGTCCGTCATCGGTGACGAGTGCCATCGTCGCGTGTGGTACAGCTTTCGCTGGGTGCGCCGCCATCCGTACAGCGGTAGGATGCTACGCCTATTCCAGCGAGGCCACGAGGAAGAAGTCCGCTTCGTCGATTTCCTGCGGCGCGCCGGCTGGAAAGTCACCGAGGTTGACCCGGCCACTGGTGAGCAGTTCCGGTTCACGGCTATCGAGGGGCATTTCGGCGGTTCGATGGACGGCATCGGCACGCCGCCAGCCGGGAAGCTCTACTCCGATCTCGGACCGCTGGTGCTGGAGTTCAAGACTGCGGCGAAGAAACCGTGGACGCGTGTTGCGAATGACGGTGTTGCGAAAGCGCAGCCTAAGCATTACGCGCAGATGCAACTCTATATGCGGGCGCGAGAGCTGGACAACGCGCTCTACCTGAGCGTATGCAAGGACAACGACGAGCTGTACGCCGAGATCGTGCCGTACCGGCCTGACGTGGCCGCCGGCTACCTCGCGCAGGCGCAGCTCCTGATCTCCTCCCAGGACGCGCCGCCTGGGATTAGCAGCGATCCTACTTTCTGGAAATGCAAGTTCTGTGACTATCACGCGGTTTGCCACGGCGACGAAGCGCCGGCGCAGAACTGCCGCTCGTGCAAGCACGCCGTGCCTGCGGAAGGCTCCGTGTGGCACTGTGAGCGCCACGACGTAGAGATCCCGCGTGACAGGCTTGCCGTAGCGCACCCGTGCTGGGAGAGCCTCCTGTGAGCCTCAGAGACTACCAAGAGCAGGCAGTCGCTGCGGTGTTCACGCACTTCCAGACAACCGCCGGCCACCCCGTCGTAGTCATGCCGACCGGCACCGGCAAGAGCCACGTCATCGCCGGAGTGATCCAGCGGGCACTCACTACGTGGCCACGCACACGCGCGCTAGTCCTGACTCACGTCAAAGAGCTTGTGGAGCAAGACGCCACCAAGCTACGCGCAGCATGGCCCGGCGCTCCCGTCGGAGTCTACAGCGCCGGCCTGGGCGTCCGTGACACGCAGGACGCGGTTATCGTCGGTGGCGTGGCTAGCGTCGTCAAAAACATCGACAAGTTCGGCAGGCGTGACCTTGTGCTGATCGATGAGTGCCACCTGCTGTCGCAGAGCGGCGAGTCGATGTACCAGCGAGTGCTTACCCGGCTGCGCGAGCGCAATCCGAAGTTACGCGTGGTTGGTTTTTCAGCCACGCCGTACCGGCTTGGGCAAGGGCACCTGTGCGATGATGGACTATTCACGCACGTCTGCATCAATCAGGCAGACATTCGCTGGTTCGACTTCTTTGTCCAGCGCGGCTACCTCGCGCCAGTGATTCCGTGGAAGCCCCCGGTACAAGCTGATCTCACAGGCGTCAAGATGGCGCGCGGAGACTACGCAGTCGGCCAGTTGCAGGCTGCTGTCGATGTCGATCCGCTCACGCAAGCTGCTGTCGCCAACATGGTAGAGCGCGGCGGCGACCGGAAGAGTTGGCTGGTGTTCGCAGCCGGCGTTGATCACGCGAAGCACGTAGCGGCAGCGATAGCTGCGCATGGTGTGTCGGCAGCCCCGATCTACGGCGCGCTGCCGAAAGAGGAGCGTGATCGTCTCATCGCAGCGTTCAAGGCAGGCGAGCTTCGCTGCTTGGTGAACAACAACGTACTCACCACGGGATTCGACCATCCCCCTATCGATCTCGTGGGAATGCTCCGGCCCACCACTAGCCCTTCCTTGTGGGTGCAGATGGTGGGTCGGGGCATGAGGCCCGCACCAGGGAAAGCCAACTGCCTCGTGCTGGACTACGCCGGGAACACCGAGCGCCTCGGACCTGTGAACGATCCGGTGCTGCCGAGTAAGCGCGGCGGCAAGAGCGACGGCGCTCCTCCGGTAAAAATCTGCCCCCAGTGTGGTTGTTATAACCACACGACGGTGCGCGAGTGCTACTTCTGCGGCTACGAGTTTCCTATTCGACCGAAACTGACTACGGACCCGTCGGAGTACGCGCTGCTGGCCAGCGACCGCACCGTCGTAGAGGAAGTGCCTATTGAGCGCATTCTCCGGGGCAAGCACCACAAGGCCGGCAAGCCCGCCTCGTTGCGCGTCACCTATATGCGCGGTCTCGTCCGCTTCGACGAATGGGTATGCTTCGAACACGGTGGCCACGCGCGCAAGATGGCAGAAAAGTGGTGGGCAACACGCGCGACTACACAGTGCCCCAGCACTGTCCAAGAAGCATTAGACAGGTGGGACGAACTCGTGCAGCCGCGCAAGGTGCGCGTCTGGACAGGGAACAAGTACCCAAGAGTGATTGACCACATTTTCTAGGAGGAGTGATGCGCGACGGATGTAGAGTAGTGTCGTGGTTCAGCGCGGGAGTCTCATCGGCTGTCGCGACCAAGCTAACGATTACAGATCTTGACCATATCATCTACACGCATATCGAAGACCATCACGAAGATACGCTGCGGTTCGTTGCCGACTGCGAAAAATGGTTTAAAAAGCCTGTCGAGATTATTCAGTCGGACAGATACTCCACGGTGGAGGAGACTCTTCGCGCTGTCCAGTATATCAACGGCCCTGCTGGAGCGCCGTGTACGCGGCTCCTTAAACGACGGGTGCGCAAAGAATGGGAGAACGCACACGACGATCTACCATTGATGTATGTGTGGGGGCTGGACGCATCTGAGCAAGCGCGCGCCGAGCGCCTTGCTGAGGCCATGCCTGATCAGCAGCACATCTTTCCCTTGATCGAACGAGGAATCACCAAAGAGGCTGCACACCAAATGCTGAACGCTAGTGGAGTGCGGAGGCCCGCCATGTACGATCTAGGGTATCCAAACAACAACTGTATCGGATGTGTCAAGGGCGGCATGGGGTACTGGAACAAGATCCGCCGAGACTTTCCAGAAGTATTTGAGAAACGCGCCGCACTCGAGCGCGAAATTGGCGCACGTTGTATGCGCCGATCATCGCTAGACGACCTCGATCCAGAGCGCGGTCGAGAAAGCCCGCCAATCGTCGAGGAATGCGGCGCGATGTGTGAAGTGATGGACCTGAACAAGACCGACAATCCACAAGTACCAGAATCTTCTAGGAGGCTTCAGATGGGGCGCAACAAGATCAATAAGCAAGCGAAGCAGCTCGACGCGGCGATTCGCCTAGTCGCCGGCAAGAAGAAGCGCGGAACGGTGGCCGTGTCCAGTGGCGGCGTGTTGTACTCGACCGGCCTTGACGCGGCGTCCCCTGCCGGGCTGCCCCTGCCCAAGGGGCTGTACGCAGCCGATGAGCTGCTTGCTGTCTTCCCCGCGTTCAAGTACGCAGAGAAGATCACTGTCGGCAGCACGCAAGACGCGGAAGGCGCGTGGAACGTTGAGCTATCGGACGGCGAGGGTACGAAGCTCGTGCTTGGGTGGCAGGACTGCGGAGATGTCAGTGCGGAAACACCGGACACGGGATGGGCGCTTTCTGCGCAGCATCTCAAGATGCTGAAGGCGGCAGTTTCGCTCGCGTCGAAGTTGGTGAAAGAGCAGCTTCGCGTCGTGCGGTTTGAGGAGCCTGGGGTCATGAGCTACCTCTCGCCCACCACGGTTGCCCAGTGGTACACGCCGAAGTGGCAGGGCCGTCCCACGTTTGAAGCCGACGTTGCCGACATCAAGCGCGCCATGGCGTATCGTGGCGCGAAACTTATCGCGATAGGAGCGTCCGACGGCAAGGTCAACTTCGCCTACGACGACGGCGCGTTCCTGCGGACAGCGCGGTACACCGGCAGCAGCTACGACGCCCAGCAGATCTCCACCGTGTTTACTCTCGATGACGAAAAGCTGCCGATTGGCGAGGCGTCACCTGCGCAGCAGCTCCTATCGATGGTGGCGAGTGGCGGTAACCCGTCGTGGACCGACGGTACGCGGTTCTTTGCCGACTACGGTGCCGAAGGTACTGCTATGCCGATGGAAATTGGTGCTTGCAAATTCTATCCTGCTAGCATCAATCTACTTACGACGTGGGCTACGGCAGTTTCGTTCGGCAGCCCCTCCAGCTTCTGGTCGAATCGGCGGATTGGGTTCTTCGGCCCTGGGTATCGGGCGGTGACTTCCAGTGTCTTCACCGCTGAGGAGGCGCTGGAGAAGGGAATCATCGAGGACTTGGACGGATGAAGGTTCGTAGCAATGACAACACAGGAGGCGAAGTTGCGTGAGCTACAACGACTCAATCGGCACACTGTTTCCCGAACCAATGCCGCCGCAGCTCCGGCAGGCTCCTCCTGCAACACCATGGGGGATCAACTTCGGAGGCGGTCTGAACTCGACTGCGCTCATCGTGGAAGCACACCAGCGGGGACTTCGTCCAGATTGGATCCTCTTCGCGGACACCGGATCGGAGCTTCCTGGCACGCTCGATCACGTAGCTGCCGTCGACGCGTGGTGTCGCGAGCGGGACTGGACACCAGTCACGACGGTGCGCTGGGAGCGCGTGCGCGGTGACATCAAAGGTTTCGAACCGCTCCACGACCACTGCCTTCGTACGAACCATCTTCCGTCGAAGGCCTACGGGCTTGCCGGCTGTACTGTCAAGTGGAAGGTGCAGCCGATGGACAAGTGGCGAAAGGCTAATGGCTACCAGCGTGGAGCATTCGCAATCGGCTACGACTTCGGTGAAGAGAGGCGTGTACAATCCGCCATGCGCCGTACAGAGAGCGACGAGTTCATGCCGTGGTATCCATTGGTCGCGTGGGGAATTGATCGTGATAGATGCTCTGAAATTTGCCGGGATAGCGGCTTCGTCATCGGCAAGTCTAGCTGCTTTATGTGCCCGAATATGCGTAAGCCCGAATGGCGCGAGCTTCGCGACAGCCATCCCGAGTATTTTAAGCTCGCTGTTGAGATAGAAGAAAACGCAGCCAAGCACGGCAACTTCGGACGAGGCGGTATTGGGCTGTGCAAAGGTGGACTTCGAAACATCGACGACAACGATGAAAACGACACTGACGACTCTGGAATGTGCCATCTTGGAGGATGCTTCACATGAAAAATTGTCCGTTTTGCGGGGCGCATCTGAGAGAGGTCGATGGCGGCTACAAGCACCCAGCAGCGCTTTGCGTACTCACGTGCTTCTTCATCGAGGACGACGAGATCTATCTGTGGGAGCAGCGAAGCGAGGCACACAATGACCGCTAAGAAGTTCGAAGTATGCCCGTTCTGCAAAACACGTGGGCAGCGCATCGTCGAGCTGACAGCGCGCTGCGAGCGAGCAGAGGCCGCGTTAGCGGCGCTGCTCAAGCTGCTGGGAGCCGCACTGCCGGAGGACGACGATGCTTAATTTTCTTGACACGCTGCTGCGCCCCTTGGTACTAGTCATGGCTTACGTGGTCGGTGTCAGCGCCGTCGGCTTTCTGATCGTTGAGATCATCAAGGACAAGAAGAACTAGATGCTCATTACGCCGCAGTACACCAGTAGCTGGACCCCCGCGCGCGAGCTACCCCGGCTGGGGGGCGCGAAGGTGATTGCCTTCGACACGGAGACCTACGACCCGCGCCTGAAGACCCACGGTCCCGGCTGGGCAACTGGCAGTGGCTACGTTGTAGGAGTCTCCGTTGCGACTGAAGACGCGGCTTGGTACTTCCCTCTCCGAAACGGACTCGGCCAAGGTTGCCCTTGGGGGACCGAGCGCGTGACGGGGTGGTTGCGGGATACCCTTGGGTCTAATACCCCTAAAGTCGGAGCTAATCTGACTTATGACGTGGGATGGCTCGCAACTATAGGCGTCGAGGTGCGCGGGCGACTGTATGATGTCCAGCACGCAGAATCGTTGCTGACCGACAGCGGCGGCGTTAGCCTCGACGCCTTGGGGAAGAAATACGTGGGTGACGGAAAGGAGACTGACGGCCTCTACGCGTGGTCGTCCCTCACCTACGGCGGTGCGCCCGGACCGGGGCAGCGGTCCAACATCTACCGCTGTCCGATGGAGCTGGTCGGCCCCTACGCGGAGGCAGACGCGAGCCTCCCTCTCGCAGTGTTGCGCAAGCAGTGGCCGCTGCTGCGGGCGCAGGGGCTTCTCGACGTTTTCGACATGGAATGTCGCCTCATCCCGCTGCTGGTCGCGATGCGGCAGCAGGGTGTGCGAGTTGACGTTGAGCGGGCGCACCTACTCTACGACAAGTTCATGCACGACGCAGACCGGCTGCTACAGCAGCTTGCGGACGAGGCTGGTAAACCGGTTAGCGTCAACAGCAACGCGGATCTTGGCGAGCTGGCCGACAAGCTCGGTCTCGGGTATCCACGGACTCCTACAGGCAAGCCGCAGTTTGTCTCCAAGTGGTTGGCCGACCATCCGCACCCGGTAATGCAGAAGGTGCTTGAAGCGCGACAGCTACTCAAGCTATCGGGCACCTTCCTCAAGAGCTACATCATCGACGGCCACGTTGACGGTAAGCTGCACGGACAGTTCCACCAACTCAAGGCCGACGGAGCGGGCGCGAAGACTGGGCGGTTCAGCAGCAGTACGCCGAACCTTCAGAACATCCCTGCTCGCTCAGATCGCGGGAAGCTGCTCCGGTCTCTCTTCGTGCCGTTCGCCGGCGACACCGACTGGCTGAAGGTTGACTATTCGCAGATCGAATACCGGTTCCTCGCGCACTTCGCTACTGGTGACGGTTCGGACGCCGTCCGTAGCGCGTTTGTCGCTGACAGCAAGACGGACTACCACAAGATGACGCAGCAGCTCGTGGCCAGCATGACCGGCTTGGAGATCCCTCGCGGGCCTATCAAGAACATCAACTTCGGCCTTCTCTACGGCCTGGGGACCGCGAAGCTGGCGAAACAAATCGGCGTTGACGCTGCTGCTGCAAACGAGATGTTCGCCGCGTACCACAAAGCTGCACCCTACGTCAGGGCGACCATGGCGTCCGTGCAAGCTGAGGTGCAGGCTCTCGGGTTCATTTCCACGATAATGGGACGCAGAACGCGGTTCGACCAGTGGGTTCCTACAGGCACAAAGGACGCAGAGCCACTCGGCTACGACGACGCCATCAGGCGGTACGGCTCACAGATAGAGCGCGCATTCAGATACAAAGCGTTGAACTACAGGCTGCAGGGATCGGCGGCGGATCTGATGAAGGCGGCCATGGTCAGGTGCTGGGAGTCTGGAATGTTCACGCGCTTCCGGCTGCCAGTACTCACCGTGCATGACGAGCTGGACTTCAGCTACCGCGCCGGTGACACCGACCCGGCGCTGCTGAGAGAACTCCGCGATGCCATGGAGTGCGCGCTCTCTTTGCGCGTGCCAGTGATCGCTGATTTTGAGACAGGCCCAACGTGGGGCGATGTCGCTCCGATTGAGATCGGGGCGGCCACCCAGGCGGGAGACTAGCGCCGAGAGGCCGCCCCTGCCCGGTTACGGCACCGGGTCTTGCGCGTAGTACGCGTCGGTGTAGTTGCTGGCCGTCACCCGGAACGTGCCTTTCCCCTCCGGTGCAACCGTATCGACAATAAACTTGCTCGTGTCGCCGTTGTCGTCAGTTGGGACGATATAGAATGTCGCGACCGCGAAATTCTCGACATCCGTGGACACTAACGATGCCGGCGGCGCTGCGGCCAGTGTCAGCGTGTCTGTCAGCGAATGCGTAGGATTGAGTATGTCGTAGTTCACGACAAGCCCGTCCGATGTCTGGAAAAAACACGTGAAGTCCCGCGTGTCGCTGGCGTCAGTGCGCAGCCGTACCTGATGCGATAGGGTGATGGTAGATCCACTGATGTCTACAACGTCACCCTCAAGTACAGCGGTGCGCGTACCATCCGTCACTAGGATCAAATCGCCAGGCAGGAGCAATGTCGCCTCTTCCGTGGCCACAAAGCTGACCTGGAAGTTGCGCCAGTAGATCTTCTGGAATTCCCTGTCGATGTGTGTGTTGGCAACCGTTGGGTGGGTCACCCCGAGCAGCGGCATCGTGTACGGGGTAGCGCCGTCCGCTGTGGTAATGGTCGCTTTCACCCAGTCGTCGTCTCTGTCCGCGAATTCTCCGAAAACGCAGTCATAATTGTCCTGGGTGCCGAAGACTGCCGTCCGTGACTCTGTTCCTGGCAGCTTGTTCCGCGCGTTGAAGAGCAGTGTCGGGATCGTCTGTGGCAGCAGCGGCCTTACGAACAGTTGGTGCCCAACACGGTACGGAGCGCAGAAACAGGCTGCGGCCACCGTGGCGAACATCTCTTCGAAGGTAGTGTTTGCATTGTCGAAAACACCGTTGAACTCGGTAAACTCGTCAGACGGGCTGGCGAAGTAATCGTTGACAGCAAGCGCCGACTCAACCCAGTTCAAATCATACGGGATAGCCGCCGGCGACAAACGACCAACTCTCGGGTCCAGACACATATCGGCTAATGTGGCCGCCAGGCCGCGCAAGTGGTACTCGCTACCGTCCCCTGTGTAATACCGCAGTTTCCGCCACCCTGTGATTGTCAGGCCGCGCTCGCTAACTGCGCGCGTGCCGGCTGTGTTACGCATCCTCGTCAGGATCGTCGTGACTTCCGGCGAAGTCTCAAGCGCACCATACGTTTCTTCGTGGCAGCCCCACACACCAATGAGATCGACGCGGTGTTCCGCCTTGTCATCCCACGCGGGAGAGTCCGGGTTGAATACTGTCGTACACGTCACACGAACATCTACGTCACAATCTAGCAGCGCAGGATGCGGGTTCTCTACGACTACAGTGTCCCCAGTTAGCTGCCGCGAACTTCCAGTCAGCGTGGTCGTTTCTTCCGCGTATAGCACCGCGCCGCTAGCGCGCTCCCGCCAATACGTCTCTATCCTGAACGCCTTCGAAAACGTCGCCGCAGATTCCGCAAAGTACAGTCCTCGCGGGGCGTCGAGGGTCACCTCAACGCGGGATCGCGCCCGCACAGTGTACGGTCCTATAGGCGTCGAACCGCCCAATACCCATGGGCACGTGTATTCCGCGTATCCGGCAGGTGGCGCTGCCTCCCACGCAGACCGCATTTCTTCCGGTATTGACAGCCACATACCGTCGGCGGTCACTTTGACGATGGTGTATTCGCCAGACAAAACAGGTAGTGGATGCAAAGTGTGGGCGTCGGCTGGCTCGTTAGTGTTGTACAGCAGTATGCTTATATTGATCGCACCGCCTGGGTCGAACCATTTGCTCAAATCATAGTCGATGTCGTAGTCGTCGCCTTCGACGCCACGCTGCGAGATAATATGCGGGCCGCCGGCGGCGACATCAGCAGGATCATTCAAGTGAAGCACCGATTCACCGTTTGGCATCCAGGTATAGTGGTAAAACCCCCAACGCTGCACACCAGTGGTATCCATGGGGATGTCTTCGTACTCAGCCCCGCGCGCCTCTGTCCAGCACGCAGAGTAGTAGCCGTTCTCCACGTCAATTGCGTTACCATACACAGCGACAGGAGTCTGCGAGATGCGGTCTCCGCTGTTGTAGACGTGCGCAGAGTAGCCGTCAATTGCTTCTATATCCGTGTCTCCATCGCGTATCAGCGGCCTTTCGCCCTCGTCGAACACGTAGTCACCTCGGCACACGCATAAATAGGCGTACTCTACGCGCTCTCCGTGTTCGTAACGAACACGCGTCGGAGCCAACAGATCCGGCGTATGCTTGATGTTGCCGTACAGATCAGGCACCCGCTCGCGGAGTCTCTCACGATTCGGCAGCCTGCCAGGCGCGTTTGTCGCTGATCCTAGGTCATCACGCTCTGCGGTAGGATCTTCCAGCTTTGGCCGCATTAGGTAGCCAACGACTGCAGTGACGACTAGCGAGACGACCAACGCTACTACGGCGGGAGCGCCTGGCGCGACAGTTAGCGTGAACTCGCCAGACAGCGTGGAGAGCGCGTCCACGTCCTCAACTGTGCGCGGCGTGACATCGCGGCGTCCGTGCAGCAGCCTTCCACCAGTGGGGAAGCTGGAATACCGGCGCATGAGGGCAGCACACACGTCATCGGTCTCAACGACGAACACACTTCCCCATGGGTAGGTTCTGTCCAGTATCACCCGGTCCATGCGAAGAACCTCACTTCAGGATAGCCTGCCACGATCTGCGCCAGTGTCTCTGCGACAGGCCCAGTCTCCCGCATATGCCAGATGCGCCCATCGCGGTAGACACCGATGTGTGGCTGCCTACCCGGCCCTCTGAGCAGCACAAGGAGCGGGTCCAGTCCAGGCTGCCCCAGCTCTTCAAAGCCACGCCACACGCTGTCTGGGGCGCTTCTGGCAGCTTCTGGGGACAGAAGCGGCGAAAACTGGGACGATAGGTCGTGGCCTGTGACGAACTTCCACATATCCACGGCGAAATGTACGCAATGGTAGGCGTCCTCGTCATATCGTTTCGCCATGAGCGCGCCGATCATAGAAAGCCTTTCAGGCTGGGAAAGTTGGCCACTGTGTAGAGCATCCCTGTTTTGTTCCTGTTGACAGTCAATGGCCGCGCCGTGAACGTGGATCCCTGCCGCGTCAACGCGAACTCTACAATCTCAAGCGAGAAAGGTCCAGCCAGCGGCGCGGTCATATCGCTGCTGCTGTCGAACGTCTGGTAGACTACTTGCGGTCGCTCAAGCATCCCGTAGTTGGACGGGACGGCGCGAATGTTAGCCAGTTCTTCGCTGACAATCGACCCCAAGTCTCCGAGCGTTATTTGCACACCGAAGTCGAGGTCGAACTGCGCGCTGCTAGGCTCGATGTCCATCGGGCAGTACTGCCACGTGACGCCGCCGGCGACAATGCCGTCTGGCGCGTTTCGCGTGAGTCGCCACGTCTGGCTCATCGCAGAGTGCGAAAGCTCCAGCATCTCGTACTGGATCGCGTCAGAGCGTCCGTTCAAGAAAAAGTCAATGTACGCTTGGCTCATCAGACCGCCCCAATAACTTCGAACGTTGCCGTGAGGTTAGCGCGGGCACCGTCAGGCACCCACGACACAGTGCCCGGCATCAGCAGGCAATTGTACAGTCGCGGTCCTCCGCCGGAAGCCCCCACGAGAGTCAAGACCCAGGTGTACTCGCGTCCACCATACGCCTGGAAGAAGAACTGCAGCTCAGCGGCAGAAAGTGCCCACGACGCAGTGACGAGCGTCCTCGCGGCCTTGTCGCGGCGCAAACGCGGCGGTCCCATCTCCGGCTGAAACTTGCGCACAGCATCGCCGCCGGTTTCGGAGTAGCTCTCGCGCAGTGGATAGAAAGTAAACGACGGCAAGACTAGCTCCTCCCAGTGTACGTCCCAGGCACTACCGTCAGCACAACAGACGCCAGATAACCAGCGTGCGGTGCCTGCGCAAGCGTAACCGACGCCGCGTCCGGCCAGCACGTGCATAGCCGCGGAGTACTTGAGTTCGTCAATGGCAGCTCCGCCGTGACAGGAACGCCGCTGCTAACGATACTAGCAAAGATGGCGTAGTCTGCACCATCTGGCAAATAGTACGTCGCTGTCACTCGGTACACGCTTGGCGCGTGATCCCACACCATATGGACGACGCTGCGTCCACCGTCAAGGCGCGGCGCTTCGAAGTCAGCTACAGGTGCGACGGAATAGTTATCGCGCACTAGTTGATACGGAATCGCAGTCGGAGCGCGCGGCCCGCCAACATCCACGTAGGCGTTACGTCCCAGCTCCGCGATGCCTACGCTGCTAGTGACGACCGCGTCTTGCGCAGCTAGATTTTTGTGGCCTAAGATCGGCGTATCCACAGTAGCGCCTGCGCGCGCGTCACGCGGGAGCAACTGATCGGACACAGCGGCGTCCACAGTGGGCGCGCCAACAGCAGTTGCAGCGGCAACGCTGGCGGCAACTAGCGAGCCGACTCCCGTCGTCGGTGCGTCCACGCCAGCAAGTGCCGCCACCTCGGTGCTGGTCAATGTGTCCGTGCCGCCGGCTGCTGCGTATTCGAACGCGCCGATGTCGTAGGTGCCGCTGCGCGTTGTGCCGGCGATATCCGTAGTGACGCCAAAGCCGCTGAGGTCCGTACCAACATCGATGGCAGGTGATCCGGCTACTAGCGAAAAGTCAAAGTTCGCTGCATCAGAGAACACAGCAGCTTCCGCGTATCCGCTCAAATCCTCAAACGGGTTTACGTGGTAGGCCGCCGTCTGGCCCGTGTTGCCGTCGCCCTGGCTGTCTCCCGTGTAGGTTATCTGCGTTCCTCCCGCAGATCCATCCCCCCAGCGTACAGCGTTGTACACAGAGGTAGCTGCACCCCACAGCACGCAGTTTGCCATGTGCCAATTGCTGCCGCCACTTGTGTTCGACCGCAAGAGCGCGCTTCCCACGCCGTAGATAGTGCAGTTCAAGATACGGACAGTCACGCCGGTCGTATCCGCGTCGGCTACCGCTAGTGTGCGGTCGCCTCCGTACAGCACGCAGTTGCGAACAAGCAGCGTGCCAGTGCAGGCGCTAGCAGTTGACAGCGTCAACGCCGAAGAGCCGTACCCGTACCCAGTCAACCTGCCCTTCAAAAAGCAGCGATCCAGATACCAGCCGATACTTGTCGCGCTATCGTTACCGGTGCCTACGCAGTACGTGAAACCAGCCGTGCCAGTGTTCTCTACTTGGAGATTGCGCAGATACACGTGGTTGTTGCCAAGCACCATCCCAGTGCCAGACGTAACTGAAATTCTGTAGGCGCTGGTTGACCATACGCCGCCAGTCGTGTCCGCGCTCTCGACGATCACGTACTCAGAGGCGCTCGTCGTATAGCTGGAGAGGCTGACGCCCGCTTTATCTGCTGCGCCGGCTGACGCACGGCACAGGTAGTGGTGGATCTCGTCAGATCCAGTAGCCAGCGTGATGTCTCCAGCTCGCGCGGTAACCGCTGTGGACAGCGACGTGTAGGCGTCGGCCCAGCTTGTACCGTTCGCTGCGCCGGAAGCCCCCGTATCAACGTAGATGGTTACCGTGGTGGCCATAGCTACGAAGTCGGGTCGTTGATCTCCACGTCAAACGCGGTCAACGTGAACGTGTTGCCAGCCGTCACAGAAGCACTCGCGGACAGCGCCTGGGTCACAAGCAGCCTGCTGCTGTTCGTGTCCACGATAGCGAAATGGGTAGCCGTTCCAGTCGCGGTCACGTCGCCGTCGTTGATCGCGGAGACGGTGACTTTCCTGCCGCTAACGTCACCAGCAGCCGGTCCAGTGACCGTGATGATGTTCTTGTCACCTAGCGTGTAGGTGCTGGTCGCCTGCGCGTAGGTCGTCGGCTGCTGCGAGCAGATGTGCAGATCGCAGTAGGTGAGGTCAGCCAGGGCTTTCAGGCCGGCGTCCAGACCGTCGTCGAAGATGTCGTCATGAATGGTCGCGGGCATGGTTACACTCCCTTAGTGCTTGCTGTCGTGTTTTGTCGAAGAGATTTCGACACTGGACTATTCGCATTCCGCAGCTCACTCGCCACGACGCGGCCTGCCTGCTTCATCACTGTCTCTTCAGCGATGAGCCGCACTTCGCTCTCGGAGATCGACTCTGCGCGCACCGTGACTCCAGGCGCGTTATTGTTGATAACCACGCTGGGCACGATGCCTTTGCCGCTGTTCATGGCCTCAAGGACAGCCCTGTTCTTCGCGGTTGCTCTGGCGTTGACAACGAACTCCTGCCCGTGAACAAGGCCAGCCACGTCAGTTTTAGCCATATCGCCAGTGTAACCGCCACTAGCAAACATCTCGACACTGTTGCCAGTCATTGGGTTGCCAAATGGATCGCTGAAGGATGTCGGCAGGCCGCCGGGAGAAGGCGGTCCTTGCACGGGGCCGGGCTGAAGCCCCGCCCACTGCCTGAGAATACCAACGATCAGCAACTGCGCAGCGAGGGCAACCAGTGCGCTTATCATCTGCCTGATAATCTCCCGGAATAAGTCAGCGAAATCCATCTTTTCGCCAAACACAACCCACTGCGCGACGAGATCGCCAGTACCTTGTGTCAGCGCGTCCAACGACTGTACGCCGATATCCGCCATGTTCTGTAATGTGTTGCCAGCTCTAGCGATGTAATCGAGCATAACCAGCTCAAGCACGTCGCCAAGCGCCGTCATCCCGTTGGTGTACTTCTCTGTCTCCATCCTAAGCGCGAGCATTTCCGCGCGAATGCCGGCCAAGCTCTGCGTGTACGCGTCTGTATTCAAAGCACCAGAATAAAACAGCGTGTGCAGCGCCGCCTCTTCGACTTCAAGCGCAGCGCGCGTTGACTGCACAGAAGCTAGTATCTGGTCTATCGCCTCATTGCGCGCAACGCTCGCGTTGTACTCCGCAAGCTGATCGTCAGTCATGTTTAGCTCGCGTCGAAGCCGTTCGACTTCTTCGGTTGCCACTGCTAACGCGCGCGCGTACCCAGGCAATCCAGTCTGTTCGAGCAGCTCCGCAAGCGACTCCTGCGCAAGTATGGCGTCCTCTAGACTACCCTCGTGGGTGGCACGCGCGTTCGCCAGTGCTTTCTCCGCCGCCGTTTGCTCATTGGTCACACCATTGAGCCTGTCTAGCTGCGCCTGGTACTCTGCCAGTAGCCGTACAGCGTCCTCCGGCACAATCTCGCCAGCATCGCGCATCTTTTTCGTCGTTTCTACCAGATCCGTAAGGTGCTGGCGCGCGTCTACGGTCTTGCTTAGTACTTCGTTTCGAGCGTTCTCAAGCGCAGTATTACGCGCAACATTCGCGTTGTACGCCGCAAGCTCATCGTCAGTCATGGTAAGCTCGCGCCGCAGCCGTGCGACCTCGTCGGTTGCCGCTTTTAACGCGCGTGCGTATCCCGGCAACCCAGTCTCGTTGTACAACGCCTCAAGCGACTCCTGCTCTACGATGGCACTTTCCAGTGCGCCTTGATGGCTCATGTACCCAGAAACGAGCGCGCTTTCGAGAGCAGCTTGGTCCGCCATTCGTGTTGCCAGTCGCGCAATCGCCGCCGCCAACTGGTCCGTCATCTTTAGTTGGCCGCTTTTGGCCGCTTTAGTCAGCTCCGCGACGTAGGCCTCCTCGCGCTCTGCCTTTACCAGCTCTTCTACGGACTTTTTCTGCGACAAAAGAAGATCAATCTGCCCCTGCTCAAAAAGATACGCGTCAGCACCATCTTTGCCGTGCAGATCAACCAGGAGCTTGCGTTTTCGCACCGCGATCCTAGCTTGTAGATCGGCTTCTCGCGCGGCTGCTATTTGCTTGGCGATCTTCCCAGTAGCAAGATCAGTTTCGAACTGCAACGCTTGCATTCGAGACTCGTACCTACGCGCAGCCTCAGCAGTTCCGTCTATCTCCCGCTGAATACGCGCGAACATATGACCTACTTCAGAGCCAGCCTTCGCAGCCAGGTACACAAGTCCGGTCATTATGGCGGCAGCGCCAGCAGCAGTACCAGCAATCGTCGTAACAGCACCAGCAAGCCATGTACCAAGCATCCACAGCAGCTTGCCAATGCCGGCTGTTGCAAGCAATCCCAAGGCAACGGAAATTTTATCCGCGTGGTCGGCTAAAGCGCCCAGTGCGACTGCTAGCCTCTCTGTGGCCTTCAGCGAAGTGTTTAGCTCGCCAAACGCCAATGTGAAGTTGGTCTTAAGTCTCTCCAACGAATGCCCAAGCGTGACCGTAGTCAGATCCAGCTTTTCCAGCGCCTCGTCGCCACGCGAGAACGCTCTGAACATGATATCCGCAGTAATCTTGCCCTGAGGTGCCAGCGCGACTAGCTCGTGCCTGAACACGCCCATCTCTGCGGCGACCAGGTCCATCAGCAAACCCGCGTTCTCCATCATCGAGCGGAATTCGTCGCCATCGGACTTGCCCTTGCTGAACGACTGCGAAAGCTGCCGGAGTGCCGCCGTTGTTTCCTGCGTATCAGCACCACTAGCGACCATAGCTGCGTTCACGTTCCTAACGACAGCTTCAACCTCTTCTCCAGTGACGTTCATGTGCTGCATGGCCAGCGATACGCGCTGGTACAACTTCACGGTTGGTTCGATGGCAGTTCTAGTGCGGTTAGCAAGCGCAGCGAGGTTCCGCAACTTATCCGCCGCAGCCTCAGCCGTGCCCTCGACGATGATGAGTTTGTTAGTCAACTCAGTGTACGCATCGGCAATCGTCAGTATTCTGTCTGCCGCAGCCGCCGCGAAATAGACCAAGAACATAGTGCGAAGAGCAGCGCCAAGCGACAGGCTAGCTTTTTGTGCGGTGCCCGCTGCGACCGCGTACCCATTTAACGCGCTGCTCGCCGTGTTAACGCCACCAGCAAGAGCCTTGGCCTCCTGCGCAGTAACACCTAGCGGGTTGCCGTAAGTCGAAGGTTGCCGTAGCCCGCCCATTCCTGGAAGCGCAGCAGCGGCAGTGTTCGCGGTAAGCGCGGAGCTGTTAGCTTGTACTGCTGCTGTGCTAGCTCTGTAAGCCGCAGCAGTTCGTGTCGCGCTAGCAGCCAAGGCGTCATTCGCTTTTGCCGCACTCGTGGTGGTTGTTGCGTGCTTGGCTAGTAGCGGCGCAACTCCCTTCAACACGGAAGCAAGCGTAGCTGACGCTCTCGACAAGTCAGTGAACTGCGCAACAACTGGTCGCGCAAGATCGCCAGTAGACAGCAACGCTGGCCGGACTACGGCGGTCGCGCGCGAAAGCTCGCGCAAGCCGGCAGCCGCAGTGAACGATTTCTTGGCGATTTGATCGAGCTTCTGCGCGATGCTAGTCGGCACCCTGTCAACTACGAGGATTTCTATGCGCTCTTGCACTACACCTTCCTCCCCATAGCCGTACCGACAACCTGTGGCAGCCTGGCGCGCCACCGCGACAACGCGCTTACAAATGTCTCTGCGATCCATCCAGCCGGCGCTTGCAGCGACTTACCGAGATTAAGCTCGATGATATAGTCAACATTGTTCTGGATAAACATCGGCGTGTTCGGCAACGTGCTGCCAATACGCGACTGCGCGCGCGCCAGTTCTTGCGTCATCGCGAAAGACGCCGGTTCCGTGAGGCTGTCAACCCCAGGAAAATGCGCTGGAATATCCTCTAGCACAGGCGCGCCGTTTGTGATCACCCAGTTAGACAGGGCTTTTGTGGTGTCCACCGGAGTCCACGTAGCCTCTGCCACGACAATGGAGTACCCAAGATCACCCTTTGCGGCAGCGCCGACACGCGGTGCACGGGCGCTCATTTTAGTCATGCGCCGTGCAAAGGCTCGAAGCGCCCTACTGCTTCTTGTGTCGGCCACTGCTCTTCTCCAGCTTCGCCGCTTGATGCCGCAAATACGCGCCGTCTACCCGCCGTAGTATATCACTGAGGTCGGACAGGTCAAATCCGTACTCGTGTGCATAGCGGCGTATCGACGACCACGGGATCGGCCCTTCCGCCATCCCGAGCTGCCTATCTGTGCTGAGTTCAGCAAAGGCGGTGTAGAGCAGCGCCTCCCAGGCCGTCAGTTGCGGTGGGTCAGGGATTGAGACTGACCCACCGCTGCGCTTGGCCATCTTCCTGATGCGGTCAGCAGAATCGCCGTACTTTAGCTGATGCATCAGGAAGGCGATCAGTTTCCCGCAATCTCCTCGTTGGAGACACGCCGGAAGTGTTCCCGCGAGCCGGCGTGCGCTTGCAGCTCCGCGTACAGATCCGGCAGTTCTCGCATCAGCGCGATGGCCGTCTCGGTGCTGTACGGCAGCTCGACGCCATCTTGCCCACAGATCCCGGTCCAGTCCAGCAGCACAGTCGTACAGAAGACCTTCAGCAGCAGCTCGTAGGCGGTCTCGTCGGCAAGAGTGCCAGACTCGATCTGCTTTCCGTAGCGTTCCTGCATCCGCTGGAGCGCCTTGGTGTACTTCTTGTTACTGCGGCCTGCGCGCGCCAGCAGGAACTTCTGGTCATGGCCGGAGGGGCCGGGTCCGTAGTTGAACCACGCCCCCTCGTTTTCGGCCTGCTCGTCAGTCTTGAACACATCGTAGATGCTTTTGCCAGCCATTGTAGTCTCCTTGGTCGTTGTTACGCCATCGCGGCGTCGGGGAGATACGCGAAGTAGCAGTAGCACATCGTGACCCCGTCCTTGACCGCCGCGTTCATCTCCAGCGGGAGCATGATCGGCTCGTCAGACGAGACTTCCGCCTGCCCACCAGAGAGAGTGACCAGCGGCAGCGCCAGCGCGAAGCCAACATTGTCCCGCGCAGCGATAAGCTGCACAGCCACGTCGTCGTTGTCGCGAATGGCCTGCATAGCCGCCACACTGTCGAAGTAGGCGTTCATCGACCCGCTAGCTTCGAAGTCGCCGGTCGAGAAGTCGAACGCGCCAAGCACGCCGACAGCCTTGTTGGCGTTGATGCCGTTGTTCAACGTCAAGTCCATGCTCTCCAGGTAGCCGACCAGCGAAGCCTGCGTGGTGTCCTTCACCAGACGCGCCACGAACACGTCAGACGATGTGTTGAAGAACTCTTCGCTCTCCGGGGCGTGGAGAGTAGCGCCAGCCGCAGAGGACTTGATCGTGCCAGTTCCGTCGATGGTCTCCCGGTCGAGACCAACGTAGGACAGACTGACCGTGATCTTCTCCGCTTCGGGCAGCGACAGTTGCAGCTCGCTGGGAACCGCGCCAACGAGGTACTCGGCCTGCGGACCGTTGTCGTCTTCTCCCAGCGTGCGCTCCAGTTGGTACGTCCTGCGCACGATGTCCGCAGGGTCCGGCTCGTCGCGGAAGGCCCGCGCGGGGAAGAAAATCCGCACAGTCTTGCCACTGCCAGAGTCAGTCGCCGGCGTGCCAGTGAAATCCTTGATGAGGATCAGAGAAGCAGAGATAACACTAGCCACGCGGGCGTACCCGGTGCCGAGCGTAGTGAGCTGTTCGGAGACAGCGTCACCGCCGATGAAGATGGTGTCACCGACGCGCACCGGGCAGAACGTCGTGCCGAAGATGCCCGACGCGCTGCTGAGGTACAGCGACGTGCCAGACAGCGTGGAGCTGATGTCAGCACTCGGAGCCTCGCAGCCGACAGTGCGCATCCGCGCCGTCGCCGGCGGGACCGCCTCGTCCACGACGGTCTCGTTGACAGTCACGAGACTGCCGATGGACGACGCTACACTGAACAGCCCGTTGTTCGCCGCGTTGGTGAAGCCGTCGGTCAGCACAAGCTGCCCAGTCTCGGGCAGCCCAGTGAACCCGTCGAATTCGAACTCAGAGGACACCGCCGTGACACCGAGCGCGGTGCTTCTGCTGGCGATGTCAAGCGGGTCCGTCGTAGGCGTCTCGTCGCCATCAGTGAAGAAGAAGCCACGGAAAAGCCGCAGCAGACCGTAGGGGACGAGATCGTGATCGAAGCCGCCAGACGCGTCCACGTCAGTCAGGCCGCCCTTCTGGATCTTTCGCGCCGGATTGATGGTCTTGCGCGCGACCTTGCTCATCTCGTTGCCGAAGTCACTGTAGCTGTTCGGTTCAAGCTGAAGCCACTGAGGAGACGCGGGCAGCACACCCAGAGACGCCTCTTCCGCAGCGGCCAGCCCGGTCAGATTGCTATCCTGCTTACTGGGCATCGGATTCACCTTCCTCTGTGTATTCGAAGTCGGCGCGAACGCGTGCCACTGCGAACACCTGATTGTTGACCACTGGGGTAGACGTGACGTTTCTGTACCAAACGCTACCGTCGCGTGTCCCTTCCAACGCTCGCCGCAGCCTGTCACCCATCAGTAGCGCCTTATGCGACGACTCCGACGAGTGCCGGGGGACGTGGACATCCACGACGACGACTCCCCTGGTTCTGTAGCGCCGCATTTGGTCATTGCGCAGACCAGCTTGGCGCGTCATTGTTACGCTCATCTGGCAGTAGCCCCACGGCGCATCTTGCGGAATCGGGGTGCCTACCTCCACATCAGCGAAGCGTAACTCAGCTGCCTCGCCAAAGACAAATACGGCGTTAGCTAGCCACGTCGAGTTGATGTTACCGTAGATGGCGTCCCGCGCTTCACTGAACGTCATGCTCATCGGCGTAACTCCACTACATAGAAGACATCCTCATCCGAATCAGGATTGATGATGTCGATGGCCGCGACACCGTAGGTCTCGTCGCCTACCGTCACCATATCGCGCAACTCAGGAGTAAACTCAGTACTCCCAGGCACGTAACCTAACAGCGTGCCGGTAGGCACGGTCGTTCCCTGTACATAGCCAACAACTCGCCGCGCCACAGTCTCATACGGCAGCACGACGATGTGTGTGTTGTACGTCTCGGCCACCGCCGGCACCTCTAGCCACGGCTGCGCCGGGTCTTGCACGGGTGTGCGCTTACTCCACACGCAAGGCGCTCCTTTGGTCGCGAGCATTCTCCACGCCATTGCGATCATAGAAGCGTACTTGCTCATGCCCTACTCACCCGTAACGCCCCGCCGCCATTCAACAGCGCACGAAGCATCCGCTCTACCGCGACTACGCGGGGGACCGCCGAGTTTCCAGCTGCCGCAGCGTACTCCGTCTCCAACGCGCCGACCTTCTCGCGTGTAACCGCCGCGGTCGTGCCGGACGGCAGCGGGTCTACGCCGCTACCAATCGCCACAGCTGCCTCAACTTGCGCCGCCTTCAACTGCGCAGGAATAGTCGAGGCGCTGATGATCATGTTCTCGACGACAACGGGAAATCGCGGCCACGCGCGAGGCTGCTCTGCGGCCACGATGCCGCCCTGCCATCGTCCGTAGTAGGTTGCTTCCATGTAGTCAACAGCGCGAACTAGCGCAGCTTCTGCGGCTGCGTCGTCCGCAGGAAGCGTGAGTCCACGAGCTGCCGCATATGTGCGCGCGTCGGCCAGGCTGACGTAGCTTGTCGCGTTATCTACGATACTGCCATCTTCTACGATCAGGGCCACGCGGCAACCTCCGGTGATGCGGGGGGAGGTAAGTCCTCCCCCCTTCAGGCGAGATCCTACAGGGTGACAAGAAGCACGCCAGCAGCGTCCTTCTGGTCGCTGTAGTAGGGATCCCAGTTAGTGCCGGTTCCCAGCTCCGTAGCGCCGGGGTTGGCCAGACCGTTGGCCTTGTCCCACGCGAAGCCGTTGACGCCGACGTTGAACGACCACTCGGCCTGGTAGGTCCGCTGAATGTTCTCGTAGCCGTTGGTCGTGTCCCAGTTGTCCTCGTAGTCGTTGTTCTGGCCGACCACGATGGCACCGGGGCGCAGACCGAGCGTCCGGTAATGCTCGTCAACGTCGGTGTAGTGCAGGGACGGGCTGTCCGTCACGACGAACACGCGCCCGAAGGGATCGGACATCACGTTCACCGTGCCGTAGCTGAACAGCGATGCGCTGTTGCTCAGAGCCTCGGCGTGGAGGTCGAACATGGGCTTGGAGTGCATCACCCAGCAGGTGACCTCCTGCGCCCGGTCACCCATCGCGCGCGTGGCGTCGAGCAGGTAGCTGAAGGTGGCAGTCGGGGTCGCCTCGCCGGACTTGTCCGTGGTCAGCGCAGCCTGCTGGCCCAACGCCGCGCTGGCAGAGAGCAGCGAGGTGTTGAGCATATCCGCGAACATATCCACGGCGAGCTGCTGGCCCATCGCAGCGCCGGCAACCTCGGGGTTCTGCTGGATCCACCGGTACTGGCTCGGCGGAATGTTGACCGGAGGGGTGCCCGCAGCGACCTTCACCGAGACATCGAGCAGGTGTTCGATGTCCACGGCAGCCACCGCAGTCGGCGTGCCGTCGTAGGCGTCACGCCGACGAACGAGACCGCTGATCTTCTTGAAGAAGGCCAGCTCGCTGAAGTCGCCCTGGTGGGCGCTGGAACGGAGAACGATAGCGCCCCGCGTAGCAGCGTTGAACAGATCAACCTGCTGGCGCAGCACTTCGGTGGCCGACGAGTACGCATACTCGTTGAACACCTGAAGATCGGTGATCGAAGCCATGGTTTACACCTTCCCTAGCGGTTGGACAGCATCTGTGCGAGCTGTCGAGGGTCCATCGACGCAAGATCAGTACTCGCGCCTTTCCCACTACTGCTGTCCGTCGGGAAGGCACCGCCCCCGTTGCCGGAGTCTTCGTCGGCGGCACCACCGCCAGACGCCTTGTTGGCGACAATAATAGCCTTGTAGGCAGGATTGTCAACCACACCCTTCTCGAACGCATCCATGTCAAGCGGCACAGGCCCGAACTCGCTCGCCATCATCACCTGCGGACCGTCGTCGTTGAACTCGACAGTCAGGTGCTTACGCACGTGCGGATCGAGCAGTTCCGCGTTCTCTTTCGACGACGTGTTCCGCAGCGTGATCGTACCGACCACGTTGTCGATGGCGGTCTGCGTGATGTACGCGCGCAACGCGGACACTTCCACGTCATGCGCAGTCTGCTTGTCAGACAGCGTCTTCTCCCACTGCTGCGTCAGCTTGTCGATGTCCCCGCGCTTGCGCGCGTCACTGATGTCCAGCTCTTCCAGCTTCGACTCCGCGAGCTTTCGCGCATCGCGTTCGGAGCCGAGATCGGCCTTGACCCGCTCAAGCGCCCGCTTCAGCGGACCAACGTCTTCACGGTCGTCCAGCTTCACTTGCAGCGCGTAGCCATCGCCATCACTAGTGTACAGCTCCTGCACGGCGGGGGTCAGGTCTTCCCACTCACTCTTGCTGATCTTCAGTTCCAGCATCGTCGGTAGCCTCCTGAGTCATTGACTGCTGTTCGCGACGAGTCACTGTCTCGTCGTAATGAGCGCGGGCGTCTGCGTCCGGCAACGTAGCAACGCCGGCGCGCCGCAGATTGTGCCGGACTTCATCGAACGTGAGGATGCCCGCAGCAAAATCCTCACGCTGCTGCTGCCGCTCGGCAGTAGACAGCATCTGGAGTGTCGCCTCGCTTGTGATCTCTACCTTGATCGCGTCTGCAGACGCAGCGACACCTGCGAACTCTGCGCAAACGCGCAAAGCATCCGCGTAAGCAGACCCGACGTTGGCCGCAGTAGACAGGAGCGGCGAATGCGTCTCGACCGCAGTGATGGTGGCTTCCGTTGCCGTGCGCATGACCGCAGGCGACTCAGCGATACGTGCGCCTAGCGTGACAAGCTGCGCTTCTTTGTGCTTCATCGCTTCGATTGGCATCGTGTTCGCGTTCGGCTGGAGCAGCGTAGCGGTGCCTCCTTCAGGCAGCGGAATGGCCGCGCGAGCGCCGAACAGAATCTTACCTTGCAGTACGTCTTCGTACCACTCCTGCGTCAAGCCGGAGAACACCGGGGAAGGCTGCCCCAGCATGAAGCTGGCCTCCTCGTAGTCTGCGCTGTTTCGGTAGTGGCCAAGGTTAACCTTGGCGATATCCAAGAACGGCGGACGATCCAACTTGGGGTCGTTGTTGCTAGAGCCGACGAAGAAGAACGGAATGCGACGGAACGGCTGGCCGGCGGCATTCTTCGGGAACACCCACCTACGCCATACCGCGTACTCTCCGCCGTTCTCGCTTTCGCGCCAGATCCGCACGCCGTACTCGCCGTCACTGTTCAGCGCAAGCTCCCGGTACTGCCACCTGGACTCCATCGAGAACCCGTCTTCGCCCACTACCGAGTACTGCTCGCGCAGGACGACAAGCTCCAATATCCTGGCGGCCCCGACCTGGCGTTCGCGCCAATTCGTGATATTCCACGGTGCGTATGTCCTGATCACTGGGCGCACCATGCCCGACTCTTGCTCTGCGCGAGACAGCGCTTTCGCAGTCAGCGGGTAGTCCGCGAGAAGGCCAGCACGCCCATACGGCAGAACGTAGCCCACGGCCTCCTTCATGCTCTGCACGATGTCCACGCGTTCCCCTGTGGTGTCCTCTGCGACGACGCGAAGACCTTCCGGTAGATCCAGAACAGGAGGACGCTGGAACAACTGACCGAGGTAGCCGTCGCGCGTCCGCGCCGTCGCGTTGTAGAAGACTGCGCGGGTCACGTAGGCGTCGTAGCGCGCAGCGTTCTCCTCGCTGGTATCGGTGGGATTCGGCTGCGGGAGATACCGTCGCGCTGCGCTAGCGTTGACGACGTTTCCATTACGCAGCAAACTTCGCGGAGACGCGTACACGCCAACCCCAAGGTGACTGCTCACGTCGTTGTTGACCATCCCCTTGACGGCGCGCTCGCCCTCAAGGCAGTCAGCGAGGAGCTGGTAGTCCGGCGCAATGCGCTCAAGCTCTTCGCGCACGAACTGTACGCCTGTTTTCTGCATCGACTTCTCCTAAGCGACGAACTGCACTTTGATGATCTTCTGCATCACTTTGTGCAGCCACAGTACGCGGTATCTCGTCATGTCCCAGTCGTGGTCTTCCGCTGCGGTGTCTGCGTCGTCCTGGTTGCGCGCATCTCTCGGCAAGGTGGCTGTCGTGGCCATGAACGCGGCGTTGTTCGGCGTGAAGTAGAACCCTCGGCCTTCGCCGGTCTTCGCGGCAACAAGCATATCGCGCATGGCCTGCAGTCCGTTGACTCGCGATCCCTTGGCCTTGTCCGCCGGCACCCATGTCACGCCGTGGCGCTCCATGATCTTCGCAATCGTGTCAGTGTCCCTGTCAGAGACATTGTAGATCTGCGTATCGGCTGGGCCGGGGGCGGGCCGTCGCTGGATCCATCCCTCGTCTAGCATCTGTTCTTCGCGGTCGAGAATGCCCTTAGCAATCGTACTCGACCCCAGCCGCAGCCCTTCGTTGCTGCCATAGTTAGGCATACCTGTCGCCCTGTCAAGCGTTGCGCCGTACCACTCGCCTATGCGGATAAGCGAGCCACGCGTAGGACACCAGAGTCTGCCGTCAGGCAGTTCGACTTCTTCGCCGTTGGCCACGGTGAACCAACCTACCGAGAACGGATGGCTGGACCCCCAGTCGAACGCTCTGTCCACTGGCCAGTTCTCTGGAACAACAAAGCGCGGCACTCTGTGTACCTGCATATCCAGCAAGTCGTCAATGATGCCGCCGGCGGTAACATCCCACGAGCCTGTAAGCCACGCTTTGCGCCGGTTCGGATCGGACTGCTGGAGAAGCTGCGCCTCGTAGCTCGCGTCAAGGTACGGGTTTTCCTTGTAGCTGGAAAACACGGCAACTTGCTTCCGCACAATCTCGATAGGGTCGCCGCCTCCGAGCGGCTTAACGGAGAAGCGGCGCTCCACGACGCTGCCGTATGGTGCTGGATCGATGTACTTCTGCTTGACCCAGTTGTGGCCAGACCCATAGGGGTTAGTCGTAGACACAACCATCAGTGGGATTTTAGTATCGCCCTGGTACGAAGATCGATTACAGGACATCATCGCGTTAAAGCACTCTGGCGTGGGCCACTTCGTAAGCTCATTCCACAGGATGATCGGGTACTCGTGCCCGTGGTAGCTCCAGTAGTCGTCCGGCTCCCGCATGACGCGGAACAGCAACTCTTCGCCAGTCGGCCAGACCCACCGGTAGTCTGCTTTCGACTTCATGAAGGTGGCACCGTCACCAAACTGGCGGAACAGCCGCGACGTTTTAGTGACGATATCGTCTAGCGATTTGTACTCGCGGTCGAATAAGATGCCGCGCCAGTACGATCCAAACCCAAGACCGACGAAGCGGCGGAACAGCATGACCTGAAGCTCAGTTTTGCCGCCACCGCGCGTGCCGCAGAGGAGCAGGTCATCGCAGCGGGTGTCCAATGCGATTTCCTGCGAGCTTGGTAGCCCGTCTCTGCCGGGAAACGGCTGCCAGACGACGTTACTCATCGGAGACTTCCTCAAACGCGGCAGCTACTTCGGATAGCTGCTCTTGTAGTCTGTCCTGCTGTATTTTTGCTGCTTCGGCCCAGCTCTTGTCCGACCCCAGGCTCTGTACGACCATCACACGATTTTCGGTGAGGTTTACCTGCGTGTCTGAACCGGCGGGGCGCTTCAGGTGCCCACGAGCTTCCGCGTACAGCCGCAAGTACTTTAGCTTGATGTCCGGGTCGTCCGCAGTCTGCGCCAAGCGCCAGAGGGTCGCGGCGTACTCTACGTCAGTCGGCAGCGTGCCCTCTTGCCCTTCGTCTGTCGCAAGCACAGCTTGCACATAGTCGATGATTTCTTTGTCGTGCGCCCATTTCTGGAAGGCATACGCGGCGTACCCGATGTCCTGCGGCCAAAGGTCGCGCGCCACTTCCCACGGAGAATCAGGTCGCCGTGCGAGCATCACGGCGTACTGGCGCTTGTACGCTCGCGTGGCCTCGCTGTCGTTCACTGCCAAGACGTAGTCAGCTACGTCAGGCAAAGTACTGCTTGAGGACTCCGACGGCGTCTTCGTAGCAGTAGCAGACGACGTAACCGTAGTTTTGTCCCTGGAGTCGTTCACGCCATTCCTCTTGCTTCTTGGAGAGTCTGCCGCCCTCCACCTTCATCTCGATGAACAGCCCCGCCTTTCCGTGGGCGGGCACCGCAACAAAGATATCAGGCACACCCGCGCGCGCGCCTTCGGCTTTCATGCGCGCCCCCGTAATCTTGTCGCGTCTGCCGCCCATCGGAATGGCGAAGATGTTTCCGTAACGAGAGTCGGAATGTGCCATTTCTGCGCAGTGCGCAAACAGCTTCACTTGGTGCCAACTCTCAGCCTTCACAGCTTGCACGACCTGATCACGGCGGTGCGCGGTCCTCTGAACGTGACCACGTCAGTCAGCGGGTTCTTGTGCAGGCCGCTGACTTCGGTGAGGTCGTACCACGTCGCCGTGCCGTCGCCATTGGCGAGGCAGATCGTGTCCTCGGTTTCCTTGACCAGTTTGCCAGAGAAGTCCACACGGACCTCCTGAATGGTTGCGCACGTCGGGCAGGTGTACACCTCCGCGTGCTTGAGAATCGTGTACGCGAGCTTCGTTGCGCAGTTCTCGCACGTGACGCTGTCAATCATCGGTCTTGATGGGCTTCGGCTTCGGCGCGGGCTTCGGCTTGGGCATGGTCTTCTCGGTAAAGGCCATGCCGGCGTACTTGCACCGGGACGGGACAGGGTGCTTGAGGAAGCCGGCACCTTCGCGCCACATCTCCATGCCACACTCGGGACATTTCATTTCGTCACTCCTCCACGATAGTGGTTGATGTTTCCGACCATGGGCCGGGGCCGTTCTCGTTGAACCCTCGCACGCGCGCAGTGAATGTGTCAACCCCCACGGGCCAGTAGGTATACGCGCTGTCAGCAGCAATGTACCGCTGCGTCCTTGTGATCGTGTAGATCGGACCTATGCCGGTTACTTCCAGTTCGTAGTAGAGCGCGTTGTCCGCCGGTGCCCATCTGGCGAGGTACTTTTCGGTGGCCCAGCAGCCGTAGCTCGTGATCCCGCGCTGGGCGAGTTCAATGAACAGCCGCTGGTTAGACGCCTCGTCCACGCAGTCAGGTTCCTGCCCCAGCGCCACGACGCTGCACAAGGCCACGACGAATATCGCGCGCATCCTCATGCGAACGTCGTCTTGTACACGCGCATGACCTCAGATCCCACGGCCTGCAACGTGTCGGCAATGCCCGTAATCGTGCGGTCCTCCACGCTGACCTCTGCCGCGAACTCGTGGCGTCCATGCTCTGTCTCGACGATGATGGCCACTGCTACGGTTGTGTTGTTCATGACGCCGGCGTGTGCAAGTCGATGGCGATGTCCTTCGTCGGCAACCGCAGAATGCTGGCGTGCAACTCGATCACAAGGGCAGTCAGCGACAGCACGCCCGCGTCAAGAAGGCTCACGCAAGCGCGTGGGTCCGCCGATGCCTTCGCAGCAACCACAAGCGCGGTCCACTGCGACTGGAGATCATCCAGGTCGTCGCTGATTGCATCTAGTCGAACGTCAGGCATCAGACGCTCCTCCCGATCACCACAAGCCCGACCCACAGGTTGTCCGCGTAGATCATGGCCTCCATGTGAGACATCGCCTCGACGCGCGCACTCGCGATTTCCAAGTCATCCTCATCGACCAGGAACAACGTCGCGATCCACGCGTCATCGACTTCCTCGATCACGCCCTGGACCACGGCCCCGGTCATGATCTCTTCCGATTTGATCAGTTTGCCGTCCGGCATCTTCGTCCAGCCCAGCTCGTTAAACATGGCGAAACCTCCTGCGCAAGGGTATACCCTCGGATGCCCGGCTTGTCAACACTTATTTTCCAATGTTTCAAAAATACCCCACAGATTTTTGGGTGGTATCTACTTCCATTGGCGGCGGCGAATCCTGGGGGATGGGGTCTTGTATTGTGCCGGGAACGCCTCGTCGCGCGCGCCACTAGGACACGCGCGACGAGGCTTGCCGACCGTCAATGCAGCGGATAGTCCACCACGGCAACGCCTCGGTCCCAACATGCGCGGCAATCGCCGCACTTTCCGCCGTTACCGTAGGCGGGACACGCGTATGCATCGGCGGCCGGTCGGCCCACCGTCGCCACCGGCAATCCCTCAATCTGCGGCCCATTTTCACCGACCATAGCGGCCGAGACACGCAACGTCAGATTAGCAGGCAATGTGCCGACGGCTCGCCGCGCAATCCCATACTCTTTGGTGGGCAACCAAAAGCGGATATGGGGCAAGGTGCGGGCAATCCACGCAATAGCCTCAAGGTGATCCGACGATTGAATGTCGCCGGAGTCATGCCACCGGAAGTGCTTGGCGTGTCCGCGGGACTTGTTGTCCAGAAGTGCAGCCATAACTCCCGCCCACCTAGAGAGGCCGGAATCAACGGCTTCCATCCGCCGTGTCAATGCATCCTGCACGTTTCTAAACGTGTAGCGGCCCTTGCACGCGTAGCATGCGGCGCATGTTGATCCGGCCACGCTACGCAACCGCGAGCCGACCTTGCAACGAGTCGCAGGGAGCGAATAGGACAGCCACGGCATTTTGGACGGCCGCGAAAGACCACCGACGGCTTCTTCTAACACGGGCAACGACATAGAGATCGACTCGAAGTAGACGGCCAACGCTAGTTCGCGGTTGAATGACGTCATGATCGGTTCCTTTCGGTCGAGTGATTGTCTTAACCTTGACTACATAGTAACTCCGTTTCTGGAATATTGCCAACATTTTTTTTCGCACCGGTGCATTTTCCAGGACACGGCGCATAGGCCGTAGTTGTTAATTTTTTAACGGAATTGCACAGAATCCGACAACCTGGCGTGCCTAGCATATTCTATGCCATAGCGAAAACAAGGCGAAAACCGAATAGCGTCCGATTTTGGGCGTTATTCGCCAATTTGAGCTAAAATCGCCGACATTGAACGATCTCTTTTTTCTGGACTACCGGTACGGACCCAAGCGCGCTACGCTTAGAACGGCCGCTAGGGTGCTTGTACGAAACTGGACGTAACGTGTCAACAATGGGCCGGCGCATTTTTTGGTTTTTTTGATTGACAAAATGTCCAGGCTATTGACAAAAGCGCGAAGGCCGGCGCTGTTAAATTTTTAACGGAATCGAGCGAAAGTCAACAGCGGCGGCCTAAACTGGACTCGCCAGGTCAGGTATTCCCGCCGGCGAACCTGGACATCTTGGGTCCGATATTCTGCCGCTTGCCTGTTGCCTGTTGCCTGTTGCCTGCTGGCAGCGTCCACAGCGGCCCCAGCGCGCTGCCTGCGCTGCGCTGCGCCTCTGCCCCTGCCCTGCCCCTGCCCTGCGGCTGCGCTGCGCTACGGGGCAGCCAGCGCCCTCTGCGAGCGTCTTGCCTTTTGGTATCATTTTTTTCCTAAAAAGGTCTCTATATATGTATAATATAATATATTAATATATATATATATATAGATACTCATATTAACATTAAAAATCTCTACTGTTTTTCCCCTATCTACCTCCCCTTTTTCACTATACTCTATACCACCTCGATTTCATTATACTTTGCCCTAACTTGTTGCGCTGCAACGACTTGCGCCATTATACTCACTTTATACCGAATTATACCCCGTACCCTAACACCTTGCCGCGCAACGACTTAGCCTATTTACACTCTCCATTATACCCAGCGACCATCGCGCAAACCGTTGTTGTCCAGTAACTTACAAGAAAGTTTCATCTTTC
>Ga0208019_1000145_pt1 | contig 38247 bp, 60 predicted proteins | sample CB_VirMetaG_5_FD_184540 | JGI IMG/M metagenome (GOLD analysis project Ga0208019, IMG submission 184540) | Freshwater to marine saline gradient viral communities from Chesapeake Bay - CB_1508_1D Viral MetaG (SPAdes) (version 4) | ecosystem: Environmental > Aquatic > Marine > Coastal | place: USA... | reverse complement strand
CGCAACACCTCGACAAATAATGTCAAACTGCTGCTGATTGCTTTTAAATTTTGCTTCCAGGTTCTGGCGGGTGCATCCATAAGCATCCGCCGCCTGCTGCAGTGTAGTGCCGAGCTCTTTGGCTCGGCGCGCTGGGGTGGTCATTTGTTTTTCTCCATCTTGGCGACAACACCAAGGACAATGATCTCAAACCGATCAGGGTAGTCGCCATGCATCTTGCGCATACCCTGAACTGTGTAGCCGTACTCGCCGGCAACTTGCTGGAGGCTTTTAGCCCCCAGCTGTTTAGCGCGTTGGGAGGCGGTCATTTGGAAGTTCCGGATAATCTTGCCGCATCTTCTGCAGCTTTGTTTGCAAGCTTTGTGTATTCTTCTGAAAGTTTAGCGCTTAGCTCTGCAATTTTCTTTTCAAATGTCTTTATTTCATGCTCAAGCCCAGATACCAAGCCTACCACGGCTGTTCTGAAATTCGCTTTCAGCCTGTGCTGGTATGAGCGCTCCCACGAAGTAACATCAATCTTTGTTGATACACGACCAAGCGACATCATGATCACCAACTGCTCTTGATGCACGTGGCGATTCTGAAGCGTGGCTATAATCGCGTTTCTTTCGGCAATTTCTTGCTCGAGGGCTTTGATTTCGCTTTCTATTTTTGAAACTAGCATTTTCTTATCTCCATCTTGGCTTGGCATTATTGCCTGTCGATGTGGATATAATAGCAAACTGGTTTGGTATTGCAAGCACTTTTTAAACTTTTTTATTTATACCCGCCAAAACAAAACCCGCCGAAGCGGGTTAGCGTCTATTCTTCCTGCGGCGCTTCCGGTATGTCGCCAACTACCTGCGTATTCAGCACTGGAGGAGGTGGCGGCGGCACTCGCTCCAGCTCTGCCTCGATTTCTTCATCAGTCCAGTTGGTCACGCCTGCGCTACGTGCCGCAGCATAGTATGCGCGAGCTGGGAACAGTCCGGCGTTAATATCCTCAATCCATGACCTGCGGTCTTGTGCGGTCATTGGCAGCAAGAAGAACTCTTGGTTAAGCTCGAACACCGCTTCATCGGCATCAATGCCCAGCATATCCCCGCACCACATAATCGCCTTGCGGTAAGCCTCGGACACGTTGCCAGCGATTGTTGCCATGATTGAAGTGTCGGCCCCGCGCTGAATGCGTGCCGCCTCAGCAGTGACTTGCACTGTTGGCGTAATAAGCTGCGCGCCGACCTTTACCGCCTGCTCCTCTTTGTCCTTCATCAGTTCACGCGCCAGGTTGCTGGGGTCGGCTTGCAGCAGCTCTGCGCCGCCGCCTGCGCCAAGATTGTGGCCTGTGCGAGAGCCAATGCGAATGCCGTTAGGGTTTGACTCTGCAAACTGACTGGTATTCATATTCTGGCCTGGATACACCATCAGCGTGGGCTGCGAGCAAATGAACGCGCTCTCCTCAACATCCGCCGAATTGCGATAGTGGCCGATGTTTATGTCTGCCAGCGTATCAAGCGGCGGCGTGTCCACGGTTGAATCGTTGTTGTCGGCACCGATGAAGGTGAACGGGATGTAATCCATTCTCATGCCGCCAATGCGCGGCTCGATAATCTCAACCTCGCCAGTCTCAGAACCTGATGCGTCAAACTTAAACAGCCGCTGGCGATAGAGCCCGTCAACGATTTCCAGCACGCGATATTGCTTGCCAAGCAGCGTTGCAAACTCGTCCTCAGCAACCTGGTATTCGTAGGGCTCAATCAGTACCACCCGGGTAACTACCTGCGTGCTGCCCTTGGTTTCTTTGCGCCAGTTGACGATATTCTCTGCCGCATAAAACACAATACGCGGGTTAAGCCGTCCCGCGTTCTGCTCTGCCTTGGTCGCCGCGCTCGTCTCTGGGGCATCCACCAGCAAGCCGCCACGGCCTAGTGAATCAATCTCGCCAAGCGTGTCCTGCGCCTGTTGTTCAATACCAATGCCTGCGCCGTCCGCGTTTTCCAGCAGGTATTCGAGCCCTGCAGGCAACTCAACTTCCACAGGCTTACGCATTACCGCGCCAATCATTCCGGCCAATGTGCGCTTGGTGAAGTTGTAGAATATCGCGCCGTCCTCGTAATCGGTTTGACGCTCCTTGGCATAAGCTGGGTCGGCCTCGCTTATGCCGACATTGCGCAAATACGACTTGCAGTTTGCGGCCAGCACAGCGCGGATTTTCTCCCACTTTGGCAGCATCAGGTCATATTCGCGGTGCGTAGTTTGTACGCCTGTATTGGCCATTTTACCTTCCCCACATTTTGATATTCATGTTTGCAACTGGCTTAACAACTGGCATTTCGTAAACAATCGGGTACGTTGTCGCATCATTTTGGTGGTCAACGCCGCCAGACTTGTCCGGCTCCCCGTTTTTGTCATAGGCCTGCTGCTCTAGCCCGCGCGCAGTATTGGGACATAATGCGTCATTAATCCAGACTTTACCAGATTCGAGCGCCTTATTCATCGACAGCACGCGGTCTTTGACTGCTGGGTTGCTGGCATTAACTCGGACGTCAAATCCGGCCTGCTCCAGCAATGCCAAGTCTGATGTGCTGGCATCATTCGATTTGCGGTTCTTACCGCTGGCATCTGGATACAGAATAATCCTATGTCCAGCATCCTGCCAACGCTCCTTAATCACCCTGATAACGTCTGGTGTGTCGAACAGGTCGCACAGCTCGGCTACTGCATGCCAGCCATTTGGCCGCTGTACGTAAACGGTTGACGCCATCTTGCCAACGTTGAAATCCTGCCCGATAAAAAGCGGCTCGCCTTCCCTGATGGTTTCGCGGCTGCGGCATCGGTTGCGGTCGTAGTTATGATAAACGGTGCCGGAGGTTAGGTTGACGAATTGGCCGTCAATGTAAGCATCAATGAGCTGTGATGGGTATGACGCCCGCAATGACTCCACGTAGTCATCTGGCAGGAACGGGTTGGACAGCGTGCTGGCCTGAATCATCTCATAACCAGGCTTGCGATTGACCACCCACCTGTCATGCACGAATCGGAACCCCTCCGGCGTGGAGAATATCGACACGGTATTTACGGGCTTGCCGGATGTTGGCTGATACGTCTTTGGTAGCTGGCGGTTACGGGCAATAATCTTTACCCACGCATCAGCCGCATGCTCAGCCTTTAGCGTGTCGATTTCGTCAATCTTAGCCCTGAATGACTGATAACCAACGATGCGCGCCGGATTGTCGAGTGTCCGCAAAACAAAGTCGCCCATCTGCCCGTTGCTGGTGTAGATGATGTTCTCTGATTTGTTGTACTTATACCTGACGCCCCATTCTTGCAGCTTCTCCTCCATACGTGGAGCAAGGATTAGGCGCACAAGGTCGTAGGTCGGCTCATACAGGGCAATCAGCGAGTCAGCCCCGCCCTCCAGGCTGTCCAGAAGCGCGCTATTGCACATCACCTCGGACTTGCCAGTACCAAAGCCAGCGATAAATGCTGGGAATTTGCAGTCAAGATTTAGGAAGGCCGCCTGTGGCTCAGTCGCTGTTAACTTGATTTGCACCAACCACCTCGACTACCACCTTGGATATGACCTGCTCCTGCTCGACTTCCTCCACCGGCTTATCTCGCCACGCTTGAGGCTGTCGGTTCTTGAGCCAGAAGATCGCGGATGTGGGGTCTGGCGGGTAATGCTTCTCGCATTCATAGGTGACAATCTCACCCATGTTATTGAAAACCTTGGTTTCTTGATGTGAATAACCAAGCGCTCTATGGTAAAGACTCGATGCCACGTTTGCATCTGCAATTTGCTTGCCGCTCTTTATGGACTCCATAAACTCTGGATGGTCTTTCTTCCACTTATTCAGAGTGGATACGGCTATTTCAAAAAAATCGGCCAGAGCCTCATCAGTTGCGCCAAGCAGGCCAAGCTTTCTTGCTTGCTCTGCGTATTCGGATTTGTACCGTGTCGGCCTTCCTCCTTTGCTCTTTTCCTTCATTTCACGCCCCCAGCGTATCAACACCCAGTGTTAGCGGTAGTGTAACAGCGCCCAATATGAAAGTAAAAAGCCCCATGGAGGGGCTTTGGTTTATATGACGTCAATGTCATCTATGAGAAAATGATTTTCTTCTTTTGAGTCCAGCTTAAAGCTTTCACGTTCGCCGTGAATAACCTTTAGAAAGCCTCCTTTGGATTTTGCGTAATCCTCTAGCTTTCTTTCATCGTCTGATGCGCACAAGAAATCCTGCCATCTGTAGTGGTCGTAAGAAACAAGAAACAACGCCTTCATACCTTCCTCCAATTATCATTAAACCACTCGTCAAAGTCTTTGTTCATTCCGCAACCTCCCACTGCGCCTTGAAGTCAAACGCGCCGCACTTGGTGATGATGTCATCAATCACCGATGGCTCAAGCTCGACCCCAGACGGTACACCTACCCATGCCGCTGTCAGCTGGTGCATCTTGTTGAACTCGCCAAGAAGCTCCTTGTGCAAGTCATTACAGCTAGCTGCAATTTGCCTTTGCATTATCGGGTGCGGCGCTGCCAGATACTCAAGCTTCATGTACTGCTGCCCGTCCTGCCTTCGGCCAGTTACCGCGCAATGAATCATCCACTTGTAGCAGCCATTTGAAAGCGCATCTGCCATTGCTCTGCTCGCCTTAACCTCCCTGCCGAGCTTCAAGTCCCAGATTTTGTGCAGGCCGTTATTGCATCCTGCGACAAACACCACTGCTAGGTTCTTCGCCAGCGCCTGCGCTACACGATTGTAGCGCTTCGCTGCAGTTTTATTCGGCCTGCTCGCCATCAATCACCTCGCCAAAATCAACGTCAAGCACATCAAGCGCATTAATCCGGTCTGTATGCTCACGGCGCATCAGCGACAGGTCGCCTTTCACGGAATCAAACTGACCAGATGCGCGCAGCTCGTTTGCAATCGCCTTGCACTCGGCGTCAAGGTCATCCAGTGACGCAAACTGAGCCATGCGGTCGTTTAGCGCCTTAAGGTCAACGGCTGGGGCTTGTGGTGTTGGGGTAATGTCACGCTCGCCACCAACAGCCTTCTTGATGCGGTACGCCTCATCATCATCGACAACGTCAGTGACGCCGCACGCAACGCGAGTTCCCTGTCCGGTAGCCTTGTTTCTGAGCATGCGGGCTGGACACTTCTTCCATGTTGGTCCACCCATGGCAACGCACTCGTCCATGAACTCGCGCACCCGTGTTGGGTATTTGCGGTTTTTCATGTGGATCACGGCTTCGACATAGTTTATCGAGCCATCATCTTTGTAGCCGTACTCGTATTCGATGCCGTCAAAATCTGGGTTGCGGTTGAGTATTTTAATCCAGCCATCAATTGGGATTGTGACCTGCAGCTTGCCGCCAGTGGTGAATATGGCCACCTCTTTCATTAGCGGATTGAGGTCGTACTTGGCGCAGATTGACGATGCAATGAACACCTCAGCATCTGTAGCTGCTGCCCCGTGCTGGTTCTTTGCCGACACAATCATGCCACGCAAAATCTCGGTGATTTCGCCAACGCTTGCGCCTGTATTTTCGGCGATAATTGTTAATGCCTTGCTCATTTTGATTGCTCTCCTATAAAACCTGACTCAATAGTAAATTTATTTATTGCGGAATGCAAGTGTTTCAACCTCCAACCCGCACCCAAACTCCAGATAGTCGCGGTACGTCTCCAAATCTCGCATAAACTCGGCGCGGCCTTGGTCTTTCCATTCCTGCGACAACTCGAACACCCGAACCGGATGCCGACCAAATACCCGCTTCTTGCCGACAACCACAAAGATAAATCTTGGCCACTCGCCGGTCAGCTGGAAATACCCTTCCGAGTAGGACGCATCCTGAACGTGATAGCGATAGTCACGCACCGACCAATAAAACTTGTCGATGTCGTCCGTGGTTTTTAGGTCAGCCAGAATATGACGGTTTGCCACAATCCGGTCTGGCCTGCACTTGCACTTGATGCCGTTAACCTCGAAAAATATCGAGGCTTCGCTCTGGCCTTCACTGGTCAGCAGCTCCCGCGCTACTGGGTGTGCCAATACGCTGTCGCGCATGGCCTCAGTCATTTCGTAATCATCGGCGCTCAGCACAATCTTGTCTTTGCAAGACTCGGCAAAAGCTGCGGCAGCGGCCTTGCCAGCGTTACTGCGCGTCTCTATTTTAGGCGATTTGACGTAATCCACGGCAAACCTGTCTGCCTCCAGTGTGGCGCAGTGCGTGGCGGTTCCAATAATCTCGGTTGCGTTGCATTCGCCTCTCGGCGCATTCCTCGACCACTCCAGCAGCGCGGCCGACTTCGCCACCAGGTCAAGGTCTGATTTCGATACCGCTGCAACTGAGCGGTATTCAGCGTTTGTTAGGGATGTTGTGATTGTTGCCATGATCACCCCCATATCCATGCCAGCGCTGATGCCACGCTAAAGCACAATGCGGCCAGCACTACCGCGCCTGATACGCGATAAAACCAAGGGAAGGCGTTATCATCAAATACCACGTTATCAACCAGCCTGAGAACCGCAACCAGTAGCCACAGGGTCAGTGTTATGTTGTAGATTATTTGCATTTCAAAGTCTCCCATTCCTGCCCAGCCAGCCATGCCAGCCTAGAATCAACCATATCGTCTACAATCGCCTGTAACTGCTTCGGCCTTACCTCGGTAGCTAATTCGTAAAATAACGCATCTGAGAGCGATTCAGGGGCATTCTCGATAGCTTCCTTGACCAGTTCAGGGTCGTTGATGTGGGTTGGGTAGTGTTTGGCGACATAGGCCGCCACAAATTCTACTCTGTCCATGGCGCACCTCAGTAAAATATCTTGACGTTTGGAACTAGGCCTTTCGCAATCGCGGTGACGACCTTCTTGGCATCGTCCTCGCTCAAGCCTTCGGCGATAAGCGCAACAAGTGCGGCGCGGTTAATCTTGATGCGGTTTTCCTTGTCGGCGGCGCGGGCATCGGCCAGTCGCTTTGCCTCGGCTTCTTCGGCTTCCATGCGCTCACGCTCGGCCTGTGCAGCGCGCTCTGCCGCCAGCTCAGCATCACGCTTTGCCTTGGCCTCGGCTTCGATAGCGCGAGCTTCTGCCGCCTCCTTGTCGCGCCTTGCTTGCTCCTCGCGCTGCTGCGCTTCCACAATTTGGCGCTGCTGCTCTGCGCGGGCGCGCTCCTCGGCTTCCTTGGCAACACGCGCATCGTGAGCAGCTTGCTCAAGTCGCGCCTTCTCGGCTTGCAGCGCTTCCAGCTCTGCGGCCTGCTTCTCGGCTGCCAGCAGGTTGTTCAGCGTGTTTGTTACCACGGTCAGCGCGGCCTCATGCGCGGTCTTGGCTTTTTTCCGCAGATCAGGCCAGAACGAATCCAGCAGCACGCCTTCGAGGTCTGAGATAACCTGCTTTGCCAGCTCAGACTGCTGACAGCTCATGCACCACACCGGAATGCCATTCATCCACTCAAGTAACTTGTCTTGCTCGGCCTGCGCCGCCGCCAGCGGTGCCAGCGTTTCATCACGCAGCGCATCGAACCTGGCAATGCTCTCACGGGCATTTTTCTCGATAATCTTTGGCAGCTCCTTAATCTCGCGCAGATAGTCGCGGATTGGCTTGTCAATGGCGGTCTTGCTGCTTGAGATTTTGGCTGCCACGGATTTGATGTGGGCGCGGCCTTCCTGTGTCTCAACGTCAAAAATCTCACCCTTGACCTGTTCTTCGACCTGCTTGAACAGCGCCTCAAGGTTTGCAGCCTCAAACACGTTAGGCAGGTTGCCGGATTCTTTGATTTCGATTGGTAAATTGCTCATTTGCTCACTCTCCATACTCGCTTGTTATCTTCCGAAACTTCCACCAGCCCGTCAGCCACTAGGCTTGCTAGGCATTGCTCGAACCAGTCTTGTGGTTTGTCCATGCAGTCAATCTTGACAAGCGCGGCAAGAGTTGCGCGCAGAGTGCTTGCGTACAGAATCCCCTCGACTGACTCGATTCGTGTCATCATGCTGACCTTGATAAGCGCCAGGTTGTCGGTCAGGTTGTCGGTCGAGTTGGCCAGCGCTCCATACTGCTCCATGAGCGAAACAACTTGATCTGGGTTTTTCGGCATCTTGATTAGCTTGGTTGCTACCAGCCTTGAGAATTGGGCTTGTTGTGGTGTTGGCATATTTGGCCTGATGATTATTGCTCTGCCGATAAAGCCTGCCGCTTTCTGCTCGCTCTCTTGCAGGATTTGTAGTTTTGATTCCATGTTATGCGACCCTCTTGATGTACAGGGTTCGGCTGCACTCGTTTGTTCTGGTTTTGAATTTTTTACCAGAGCTACGACCATAAACGTGACAGTACGCCTGCAGGTATTTTTTGTTTTTGTAGATGTGAATTTCGTCACCGACCTCCATGACCGCGAATGGGTGCTTTGGCGGCGCTCCACGAGATCTCTTGACTACGAAGGCGGATGCCTGCTTGACATGATTGCCAGCGCCCAATTCTGCGAAGTCCAGAAGCATGGAAACCAGCGACTCCTTGGTCTTTGGCGTAGGGATTGCCTCAGAGCGAATTAACTCAATCATCTGCTCTTGCGCTCGACTGAATTTTGCCATGGCTTGTATCTCCAAAAGTAAAACCCCCTGTCAGTTAGTGTTGGCCTCGGATCGCGGCACCTGACAGGGGGTTAAATACTTCATCCGTTGTCTTGGGCTTCTGGCTTGCAGTCGGTTCGGACACTACTCCTACGCAACAAGGACAGTATCGCCATCCACCCAGGAAATGTCAACTCCATCCAGCAAAAATACCCCAAATTCTTATACGGATGGCGACTCGCAACGTCCTAATTCATTGCTGGGCGTGGGTTTCTGCGTTGTTCACGCATGCAACGCATTTTGTTCTTGCGACTAACTCGCAAACTCTACAACCCTTGCTGGGCGTGGGTTTGCTTGTTGTTTAGTTTTACGGAGTAAGTAAGTAAAGATAATTTTTCTAATTTTTCTTTTTTAAAAGGGAACATAAGGGAATCACAAAAAACCGGAAAAACCCCAATATAGGCGAAAATCACTCGCAATCTCGCCATACAAGCTCGCAGACCAGACGCACCAACACATTAACTACATTGCGACCAAGCACCTAAACACGCAAAGCCCTCGTAAATAAATAAGTTCACTATTTTCTCCAGCTTTCGAACGAGATAAAACAAAACCCGCTGCAGGAGCGGGTTTCAGGTTGTTTGTTACAATTCCAAGCAAAAACTACCTCAATCTTAGATGTTTCCCGTCGCCAGACGTCTCAATCACGCTGCCAATCATCGCCAAGGCGTTTTCAAATGCGTCTTGCTCGTGCTTGGCGCACTCTTTTTGTATCTCCTGATAGAACTTGGTTCGCTTAATCTGGCCTTTAATGGCTGCTTTATACCGCCAGCCAGCCATGCTGTCCTTGCTGTCAACCTTGAGCCGTTTCAGCACCCACTCCTTAACAGCCTCCAGTTTTTCCTCCATAGTGTTGCCTGTGCTACCCTCGTTCACTTTCAGGTTGCTGACCAGGTGCCCAATGCTTTGCAGCGTCAACAGCAGCGCATAGCGCACGTAATCGCGCTCAATGACGGCCTTGCCATTGACGATATTGCCCAGCGCCATAATTGACGACAGGGATAGTACACGCTCCAGCAACCGCGCATAGATAGCCCCAACCCTGGCATGGTTCCGGTATTCGTATTGGTCATAGTGGCGGGCGATGGCGCGCAGGTCGTCCAGCGCTTCTGGGGTTGGCTCAAAGCCAAAGCTAACCCCGCCAAATTCCAGATGAGTCACATCCTCCGCTAGCTGGCATATCAAGCCGACTTGGGCCTTGAGGTATTCAAATCTGGGGTCTTTCTTATCGACCACATCTGGCGAGTCGAAATTGATTGTGTTCTCGTCCCGCTCAAATCCGCTGTCAGCGATAAGTGCTCGCCCAAGGAAGCCGGATTCGATGCTGTCCTCGTCAACAATATCAGCAAGCTTTTTAGGCGTAGAGAAAGCCATTAGATTGAACGCTGGCCTCGTTATCCCATTGTGGGCCATGTAAATCCTGTCATCGCTGGCCTTAACCCTTCCTTTTAGGTGGTTTATATCCATCTCAATGGCTTTGATTTTGCCCTCATCCAAGTCAGGGTTGGTTTCCTTCAGCGCGTCCTCTTTGGCCTGTAATTTCTTCTCTGTCCTGGCCTTATCGTTCTCAAGTTTGTCTATGAACTCATCCCTATGGAGCTGGGACAGCTTGAAAAGGTTTGTTGTAGCCAACTCCATCATGGTGGTCATTACGTTAGCCATATGCTTGTTGCCACCAGTTTGGCTGCCAAGTATTTTTTGGGCCTCGTCAATCACATAAAAGCACCTGCCGCCCTCATAAAAGGCTGTTCTAATCACATCCTTATCAGAGCGGATATCGCCATAGAATGTTTTTCCGTTTGCGCTAAGAAGGTCTTTTATCACCGCTTGCGGCCATTCCTTGCCGCCAGCAGACACGCCAAGCGTCAACGTGATTAAATTAAGTTTTGCGCCCTTAAATCCCCTGATGCCTGCGCCAGCCATCGCCATGCATTGAAGGGCTGATAGCGCGTAAGCGCCGCCGCCAATAACCCTAACTGCGCCGTCACGAATGTAGTCCACGATTTCACCGGCGAGCCCTGGCGGCGAGTCAATATCGTAATCGTCAAGATTCAGTGGCAGGCCTTTTTTTGGTGGTTTAGGTGGCTCTGGCTTGGGTGGCTCTGGTTGCTTAGCATCCTTACGAATAGCATCGCGCATTGCCTGCTTGCATGGCTCCTCGCCGTGCTTCTGACGGTAGTCGTCCCAGTCACCCATCTCTGGTGGCAGAGCGACAATACCGTTTACTGGCACGGATGCTTCCTCGGCGTATTTCTGGCCTGCGCCGTGCTCATCGTGGTCAGCAAAAAACACAATCTTGCTGTTTTGGTGCCGCTCGCGCACATACTTTGCCACTGCCGCTAGGTTGCCAGTCTGAAATGCACAATACGTCATTGCGCCTGTCAATTTGTTGACGGTTACACCGGTAGCATAGCCCTCGACAATGGCAATCATATTGGTCTTGCCTTCGATGGGGTGATAAACCCCCTGCATATCGCCACCAGTGATTGGCCGCTTCTCGCCATCGACCTTTATTTTTTGCATGTTGATTAGCTCTCCATTTTTATAAGCGGGAACCAATAGTAGTTCGCCAATCTCGATAAAGCCATCACGCGCCGCCATGCGCTCGCCGTTGACCAGCCAGTCACCACCGAGACCCTTTTTATCCATGTATGGATGTGGCCGCTTGATTGCTGCTGCCAGCATTGTCGCTGCACCTTTCTTGGCTTGCTCGGTGTTTTTCTGGCGCACGTCCGGTGTAAATGTCCGGCGTACTGGCATCACTGGCGCATCGTTAACCAGCTCCTTGGCGGTATCCAGCGTTGACTTACCGATGTAAAGCGACAGCAGCTTGAGACCACCAGCTGAGCCGCAGTGATTGCAGAACCAAGTGCCTCGCCCGTCCTTGTCGTCAAACCGGAATCTGTCCTTGCCACCACACAGTGGGCATGGTCCATGATTGCGACCAGATGGCAACTGACACCCGTAGCCGTGCAATATGTCCCGCCAGCGGCCTTGGCAGTCAGTAAGCGCTCTGTCTATTGGCGATTCTGTGCTGGCATAAACTGGCGTCCGCTCACAATCGCAAAAAGAAGCGGCACTGTGGCCGCAACTTAGGGTTAGTGGGAATTTCATTATGAAATCTCGTCAATGCTCACACCAATCTCACGCGCAAGCTTTATCAGCTCAATCTTATCGCGCGCAGCCGCCCTTGCCTTCGCTTCTTCGCTGACCTTGATTTCAGCCACCGGAATAAATCGGCGGTTGGCGTAGTCGCGCTCTCTTGCTGCTCTGTCTCGGTGCATTATTTTTCTCCTCTGGCTTTGGCGAGTAGGTTATCTATTTCTTTATCAAACACACCAATCTCGCCATGAATTATGCTCCACTCGTGAATCGAGTTCAGCAATTCATACATCTCAGGCGCTGCGGCGATTAGGTGGGCGTTGGCCATTCCCTCCTTGTCGCTAGTCTCTACACCATCAATAACAATCTTATGGCTGCAATAGTAGTTTGATGGGTCTTCTATGTAGCTATCCATACCTATCACAACCTCATCATAATTAATCCGCCCATGCCAACTGTCCTCAGTAAAAACCTCCCACGGCCCCTTAGTAAACTTCGCCTCACTCACAATGCCCCCTTAAGCGCATCCAGCGCGTTGTTTATTCGTTCGCACTGCTCATCGCTGAGCCTGTGCTTTTGGCCGTAGTCCTTCTCAGACGACAGCACCTGCAATTTAATAGTGGATACCTGGCTATCTCGCGACAGTCGCTTGATGTTCACGCCAGCCAGCTTTGCGGCCTTGAGGCGCTCGATTGTTCTTTGTTCTAAAGTAGGCTTCATTTCGGTTCCCCTTGGTTCAGTTTCGACAAGCATAACAAAACCTGTTGCAAAGTAAAATATTTTTATTTATGCTTCATCTCACTCGCCAATATCGGCAATAACAACGGAGCAATAACAATGGCATTTTTTACACGCGTACCAACTGATGATGAATTGGCGTTTGATGGGTTTTACGATGGCAGTCAGCGAATTATCCCAGAAGGCACAGAGCTTAACGTGCTAGTGTATGGCGGCTTTAATGGCGTAGAGGAAGGGATGGCAATCAACACATGCTTTATTAACGTGATTGTAACCAGTCCTGAGTTTAAAGGCCAAAAATACAAGTGGAACGCGAAACTTTGGGATAAAGACGCAGCCAAGATTGATGAAGCTAAGCGCAACCTGCAGGTTCTTGATGTGCAGGCCGGCTTGCCAATGACTTACGCCAAATGCGACCTTAACGAGCAGACCATCGAGGAGTTCTGGACTGGCAAGGCCGAGGCGCGCGCCAAGTTTGGCGTATATATGTCCAATACAGACTTGAAAACCGGCGAAATTATCGATACAAACCGCCCGCAGGAAGAAAGGAACTTCATTCGCGGCTTTGGCTATCTGCGCGAAAAGATGATCAAGCCAGCACAGCAGGCAGCGCAGGCAGCGCCAGTGCAGCAACTGGCGGATGACGAAGTGGACTTCTGATAATAACGACAGCCCCAGCAATGGGGCTTTTCTTGGGATAGAGCAATGATTTATAAACCAAGACCATACCAGCAAGCAGCGATTAACGCAGTAATCAGCCACGTTAAGCGCAAGACTGGTCCATGCCTGATAGCGGCAGCCACTGGCAGCGGGAAGTCTGTAATCGTGTCAGAGCTTGCGCGATTCTTCGCATCAGTGGCACCTAAAAAGCGGGTGCTGTGTATTCAGCCATCAAAGGAGTTGTGCGACCAGAACCTGGAAAAATACCTTTCATATGGTTATCCTGCATCCCTTTTTTGCGCCAGTGCTGGGTCAAAGTGCCTGCGCCATCAGGTGATTTTTGCCTCGCCATTGAGCGCAATTAAGCAGATAGACAAGATAGCTAGACTCGGAATATCAGCCATCATACTGGATGAGGCTCACGGCATTAGCCAGACAATCATGGATATTGTTTCTGGTGTGCGCGATTATTCCGAGCGCGGAATTACCCCAAATAAAAACGTCCGAGTCGTTGGATTGACGGCCACCCCATACCGCATGGGCACCGGTTATATTTATGCGATGGATGCAACCGGCGATGAGGTGGTTCACCATGATGAAGATAAGGCAATCAACCCATACTTTGAGCGGTTGGTCTACAACATCACGGCATCAGAGCTGCTAGAGCTTGGGTTTCTAACCCGGCCAGAAGTTGGCGAAACATCAATAAGCTATGACACCAGTCACCTTGAGGTGGACAAGTTCGGCAACTTCTCAAGCAAATCAGTATCGGCGGCATTCGAGGGTAACACTAAAACAGAGCGCATCATCAAAAAAGTGTTGCATACAACCGCCGAAGCTAACCGCAAAGGGGTAATGATTTTCGCCGCCACAATCAGCCACGCAGAGGAAATAACTAAGTATCTGCCAGATGGTCAATGGGCGCTCATTACTGGCAAGACAAAAAAGAAGGAGCGCGAGCAGCTTATTGCCGACTTCAAGGCTAAGCGTGTGCTGTTCCTAGTTAACGTGGCTGTGCTTTGTACTGGCTTTGATTCGAGCCATGTCGATTACCTTGCAATACTTAGGGCAACTGAAAGCGCCAGTCTATTCCAACAGATTGTTGGCCGCTCACTGAGGCTAGACCCAAACAAGGAGTATGCGCTTATTCATGACTTCGCCGAAAACATCGAGCGCCACGGACTGCAATCCGACATCTTCACGCCAGAAATCAAGACCCGCAAAGCCGCTGGTGAAGGCGAGGAAATCGAGGTAACGTGCCCGTCATGCAATGCGCGGATGATGAAGAAGCGCCGCAACGACCCGATGTATACGGGTTTAAAAAACGACCGCTACGGAAATTTCCTCATAGCAGGTACTGAGCGCGCTGTTAACTTTGGCAGCGACTTTGGTGAAATTGAATACGATGGTTCAGTGCTAACAATGCGCGTCCTAGACCCGTCAGTGAAGGATGAGTTTGGCGTCATGGGCTTTAAGGAGATTCCGGTTCCGGCGCATTACAGCCGCCGCTGCTCGAATCCAGAGGCATACGTTATCGAAGGCCGGTCAGTGCCATGCGGACATAGGTTCAGCTTTAAGACCTGCCCGCACTGCTTCGAGGATAACGACATTGCGGCGCGACACTGTACCAAATGCAAGGAGCGGCTGGTCGACCCTAACCAGAAACTCACGGAAACCGCCAGCACTGCCACGGTGATGGCAGAGGGCGAGACTAGGCAGTTGACGTGCCTTGGCGCCGAATACAGCATGCACATTAGCGCCAACGGCAATCAAACGCTTAAGGTTGTCTATAAGACAGAGATTGGCGCAGTCACCGGATGGCATAGCCAGAAACAACATTGGATATTCAACCGACTGGCACGCGCCAACGGGGCTGAACCAGCGCTTATCCGGTCAATTAATGACTGCGAAGGCTGGGACGCGATACCGGCGGCGGTAAAGGTCAAGAAATCAATTCGTGATGGGTTCACGCGGTTTGAGGTTAGGGAGGTGGTGTTTTGAAAAAGGCAATATTCCTGTATGACTACACAGGCCTGATGGCTAAACCATGGATTAAAGCCGGATATGAATGCTGGTGCTTTGATGGTCAGCATGATCCAGGCGTAAATCGTGACGGGCTGCATATAAAGGTTGGCATGTGGCTGCACCCAACAAGCGCAGAGGCGATTAGCTTGATAGCCGGCCCTGGCGTTTCTTTCGTGTTCGGCTTTCCTGAATGCACAGACCTTACTGTTGCCGGAGCCAAGCACTGGGAGCGCAAACGCAACGAAAACCCCGATTTTCAGGCAAATGCAATGGCGTTGTGTGATTTAGTTAGGATGGTTGGCGAGGTCTATAATTGCCCATGGGCGTTTGAAAATCCTGTCGGCGCACTGTCAACCCTGTATCGCAAGCCTGATTTTAGCTTTCACCCTTGCGATTATGCCGGATACCTTGCAGAAGATGACGAGCACCCAGTTTATCCAGACGTTTACCCCGGGCGAGACCTATACAACAAAAACACCTGTATCTGGTCAGGCAATTGCTTTGTTGAGCCAGAGAAAAGGCGAATAGAGCCGCTACATAAAGACAACCCTGGCTGGCGCAAGTGTGGCGGTAAGTCTCTTAAAACAAAGAACATCCGCAGCGCAACGCCTAGAGGGTTTGCCGCTGCAGTATTCGAGGCAAATGGAATATGAAAACCTGGTATCAACAAAAACACGCTGAGGCATTAGCCAAAGCAAAGGCAGCCGCAGAGCTTGGCGACTATGAGCAGTATGAGCACTGGAGCAAAGAGGCTGAGAATTATAAGCGGATGAGTGGGGAGTGATAAAATGAAAAACAGATACGGGCTTGATGTCAGCTATTTAGAAGGAAAGCTTCTTCAGTTAATAGCAGATATCGACAACTACAAGCCAGACGAAGCCGCCAGGGTTCTTCTTAGGCTGTCCGTTGTGTGTGATTCAGAAGTTATAAGCGAGAAAGAATTTGACAACTACCGGCGCATGAATGGTAAGGGCGACTGAGATGAACCTAACCACCACACAAAAGCACAATATCCCAGTCTTTGGCGACACCAAATACCGCGGCAAATGCCCAAGCGAGATGGCCGAGCAGGTCAGCTTTCTGGCATTGCTGCGGATTGAGTTTCCAGAGCTGGCAGAGATTGCGGTGCACATCGAAAACGAAGGCAAGCGCAGTAATGGCCTGCGCAAGCAGCAGCAGGGCATGCAGAAGGGCGCCAGCGACATTGTCATCCCATGCTCGCCGCCAATCCTGATTGAGCTCAAGAAGGCCGACCACACCCAAAGCAGCGTTAAGCCTGAGCAGATAGCTTACCTTGCTCGCTCAATGCGTCTTGGTGCGTTCGGATGCGTTGCGCTTGGCGCGGCAGGAGCAATGGAGGCAGTGCGTCACTATGTTGCCACAGTATCACCACGACCACGATAAGAAGTGGCTAACAGAAAAGCTCAGCATGTGCTTGTCACATCTTGAGCGCGAAAAGGTTTGCGAGGCTTACAGCAAGGTGTACCGGGAGGCTTTTGACGCCGAGCCGGTGGAGTATCGCAAAGAAGGTAAAGCCAGGTTTGCGGCCAATACTAGGTTGCGGGTTTATTGTAGTAAAAAATCTAGGGTATTTAACTAATGAAAAATGTATGGCTAATGCAGGGCGATTGTCTTGAGCGTATGAAGGAAATCCCAGACGGTTCGGTTGATATGATTTTGGCAGATATTCCATATGGGGAGGTAAATCAAAAAAGCTCAGGACTTAGGTTATTGGATAGGGGCAGTGCAGATGCATGCGAAATAAACCTTGAGGGTATGATTAAAGAGTGCATAAGAGTATGTTCTGGAAGTTTTTACATCTTCTGCGGAACACAGCAGATTAGCACGATTATAACGCACTTTAAGGAGCACAAGCTTACTACTAGGCTGTGCGCTTGGGAGAAAAGCAACCCATCCCCAATGAACGGCGACAAGCTCTGGCTCTCTGGTATGGAATTTTGTGTTTTTGCAAGGAAGCCAAAAAGCACATTCAATGAGAGATGCAAAAAGGGTTTATGGCAAAACCCAGTAGGCAGGTCAAAAATCCACCCCACAGAAAAACCAGTAAAGTTAATGGAGAGGCTTATTCTGGCAAGCAGTAATGAAGGTGACACCGTTTTGGACTTCACCATGGGCAGCGGCTCAACTGGCGTTGCTGCTCGTAATCTTGGCAGAAAGTTCATTGGCATAGAGCTTGATTTGAACTACTTTAATATTGCCTTAGAGCGCATAGAGGCTGCGGAACCTATTGACACCACCACCAGCTCGCGCAATAATTAAACGGCTGATTGCTCACCAATACCATTTCGCCCGCCACAAGCGGGCATTTTTTTAATTACGAGGTGTTTTATGTGTGAAGAAAAAGACAAGGAAAAAGAGCCTAACCCAGAGCCAACCGGCGGCGCTGGCAAGCCTCCAAAAGACCCAGTGTAAACCATGTGGTTTGCATACGTTTATAATGCAGACCTAGCCACACTGTTAGCCGCAGTCTACTTGATTGCGGCTTATTTTTGTGTTCAAGATGTATGGAAGTGCCTTCTAGCCAGCCTTGCCTGTCAACTCTATTACCTTAGCCCGCTCTACACCTACACAGTAGACCACGCCCCAGCATTCGCCTTTATCGTCTACGCCTCGATTTACTTCACGGTAATCAAATCACTGAATACCTACAAAGTTATGGTCGCCTGCTTTACAATGGGCATATTCGAGATTTTAATGGCGGGGGCTTATAATGACTGGTTCAGCCCACAGGGACTTAATGATTGGCTGTATCAGAATTACGAGGTCATTGTCTCACTTCTGCATGCTTACATTGTGTATACGTTGGTTCAGTGGAGACTCGTTAGACGTTTTCTTGGGTTTTTTCGTGACGGTGTGGTGCGGAGTCTCAGCGGCAACTGCCTTCCTTTATATTTTTGAGGCGAGAAGGGTTATAATGAGGCGGAAGGAAATTGTGAGGAGTATGAGAGATGGCAAGTGATACTGAAATCAGGCTCCTTGAACAGCGCGTTGCCAGCATAGAAATCAACATGTCAACTAAGAGTGACATTGGCGTGCTCAACGGCAAGATTGATAGCCAAGCCGAAGGGTTTAAGGCCATCAAAGAGCTGGCTGAGAAGATAGACCGGCTGGTTACACAAAACGCCAAGCGTGAAGAAAACGACCGCCACATCGAGAAGGGCATGGAAAGAATTAACATGCGACTTGAGGTGCTGGAGAGATCAGACCATGAAACCCGCGTTTACATCGCCGCAGACAAGCCGTACAAGGAAATGCGCAGCGTAGCCATGAAGGCTGTGATTGGTTTTATTGTGGCAGGCATCCTTGCCGCCGCGTTTATTTCACAACGTTAGTCTGCACGCCAGCGCGCTTTTCCCAGCTTCTTGAGACGCTGATGCCAAGCATGCCAAGGATTAGCGGCCAAAGCTCCGTCATGTCGATTTGAGCTGGCGCTACAACATCAGACCCGCTAAGCGCCAAAGCCCATTGCAACATGCTGTAAATCACATAGTTGTAACCAATGGCGATAACGCACAGCCAGCCGAGCCCTGGTCGCCACCCTGCCACAAACATGCTTGGATGGCTCGCCTCAGTCTTGTTAATGTCGAGCTGCGCCATCATCAGGCCAACATGCGCCTGCAGCTCTGCAAGGTCGCCTTTCTGCTCCAACTCTTTGAGCTTAAAAAGCTGCTCGGCGCGCTGGGCTGGGTCTGGCCATATCTTGTTGATTACATCGCGCCCCAAGTCGAGCGCCGCTGTGAATGGGTCTAAGCTCATAATCACCTCAACTCGTAATGGTTGCCGTCAGCATTCTTGAACCTGCCACCCCACCTGCACAGCTCGTGCTGATGCTCCCACCATTCACCAAGCTCCCTGTGCGCCTCTGTGCTGGCAAGAAATTGCCCGCCCTTGAACAGGTTTAGGTCAATGGCACATTTAAGTTTGTGGTTGGAATTGGCCGAGCCATAGCCGACTTTCTGGCCAAGCTCGCCATGCACCCGTGGGTCGCGGAACAAATCGCCTCCCCTTACCTCAAATCCAAGGCTGTGCGCCTTGTCAATGAGGCGAGGAAGCAGTCTCATAAATAGCTCTTGCTTCTCACCTAGCTTCATTTTTGTTACTCCAGACAGTCTGGCGGGCGTTATCTACCCGCCTTTCCTGTTAATTGGCGCTTATCACAGATAGTCAATGATCAACGTGTAGCCTGTCGGTTTGCCAGCTGTTACCAGGCCAGCTGCGATATGGTATCCAGTTGTGCGAATAAAGCCGTTTGTGTTTGGGTAAAATACCCTAGTTGATGTTGATGTTACTCGCTGCCAAAACATGCCACAACTATTCGCCAAATCCCAAAAAACCTCAGCCGGATATTCAACCCCGCCTGATGAGCGAATCCTAACTGATTTGATTCTATCCATGGCGATTGGCACATCCTGCCACTTGATTGTCGGAGCGCCGCCTGAGCCTGGAAAGCTGTCGATTGGATACTCCAGAGTTCTAGTCAGAATTGATGGCCTGGCGTCAATTGTTTTTACATAGTTGTCATAAGGCACACCAATGGCATCACAGAAAATCTTAGCCATGATTTCGTGACCGTTGGCGCTTGGGTGCAACCCATCACTGTAATACACGTACGGAGGTTGACTGAGTGCAGAGCGGTCATAGCGTATAAGCGAGTAACCATTTGCGTCTGCAAAATCGACAATTGCCTTAACATAGTCGTCATAAGCAAAGCCAACTTCTTGCACTGGGTGCAGCGCAGGATTTGCCCTTGGCGGCACAGTCAGCAAAAACGTGGTGTTAACGGACAGCGCCTGTATCTCTGTCATTAAGGATTGCAGAGATGCAATATATTCGGCAGGCGTCTGTGAGCGGCCAGCTTGATAGATGCTGTTTGTACCCAAAGCGATTGCAACTAACTTACGCTGACTGAACGAAACTTCAAAGTTGCTAAGCGCTGAAATCTCAGCAATCTTTGCTGGAGTGTTGAAGTCATCAAACGTGCGACCTGACCAGCCAATTGCATTGACCCGCACACCGACAGTGCTGGTCTTGTAAAGCGTAAATCCTGAGATTATCAGTGTCCCACCCACAGCGGTGATTCTGATTGTGTCGCCTACAACAGATTCCTCTGCCAGCGTGATGTATCCTGTGTGACTTGCGGCAGCTGTTCCAGTTGTGGTCAGCGCCCCCACTGAGACTCCGTTTAGCGCAACATCTGCACTTGATGCAGTGTGTGCAACCTGCGAGCCATCGTAGAAAAAACCAACTTTTGAAATCTCGCGGAGCTTTATTTCAATCCATTCCCCAGATGGGATTGATAGTTGTTTTTCAACAAGACCAGTGTTCGGGAATGTGACTGCCGCAGACGAAACACCGCCTCCGTTGCCTGGCATCCCTACCTCAAACCAAGCGCCGTAAAACATGTTTGCATTGGTTTCGTACATTCTTCCAGTGTCGTTTCCGAAACCCCTGTTATTGTGGTTGAAAACAGACCGACATACACGGTACAGATAACTTTGATAGAAGTTGCTATTACTCAGCCCCGATCCGCTAAAAATACCTTGTGTGATTGAGTCGCCAATAATTGTCAGGCTTGTTTGCTCTGAAGTTCTAGCACCTGTCAGATAATTGACTGGCGGGGACACATCTAACTCTAGAGCGTTCAAGTCCTGCTGGAAACCATCAAGCGTTTCCTGAACTGTCTGAGCCTTTGTGTCGTCAGTAATTGCTGCCGCTGGGTGCGCTCCTGCGTCATTACGACCAGTAAGAATGCTGTGATTATTAACATGCACCACCTGGTAATCCGGCGCGCTTGGGATTGTTCCGGCAGGCACAACAACTGGGAATGGTGAGGCGCCAACATAAATCCATTGGGTATTGCTGGCATCAAGCGCAAAGTCAGTTGATTTTGTAAAGGTCACGCCATCAGCAAATTTGCCGACATAAGACCAATCAATGTCGTTAATTGTGGCTGGCAAAGTCTTTTGCACTTGGCCGGTCACTTCGTTAGTGGCGTAGTCACCAGTCCGACCGGTAATCACATCAACATGAAACGTGTTGTGCTTCTTGGTTTCTTCGAGGTCTGCGACCGTAATAACATCACTCATGTGGAATATCCTTCGCTGTATCCTGAGCTATAAGCTCCGCCTGTGGTTCCGCCATCATATAAGTAGATGTCGGGATGGTAGTTTTTCCCTGTTATCTTAACACTTTTGTCATTCTGTGGGTCAACCGTTGACGGGATTATCATCTGCGCCAAGTGTCGCGCCTCGTTACCGAATGAAAATTCTGTCTTGAGCTCATTGTTTCCGGTGTATACTTCCTCGGTCGGAGCTGATAACAGCACCACTTTTTTATCGTCAGCCCCTGGCAGACAGCGGATTGACTCAACCGTGCCATCGCGGCGCTTGAGCTGAATGTAATGGTCATCGCCAGCGGTGAAAAACACCGGCTGAGATAGTTGCAGCGTCAGGCCAGACTTTGCCACTACAAACCCATCATAAGACGCAATGCGCGAGCCCTTGACCACGCTTATTGCTCTACCTGCCACAGCGTAAATACCTTCCTGCGTGGTGGAGAATGATGCACTTACTCGCTGTAATTTCTGCTTTTGCCGGATGCGATTCGCCAGCCAGTAGGCCTGCTGATAGTTGCGGACACCTTTCGACTCGATGCGCTCAGGGTCGATGCCGCCAGCCTCCGGAATGCGTAGCGTTTCACGGATGTTTGTCTGTGGGTCGATGTACGAAAACTCCACAGAGTCTTTCTGCTTGCTGCCAAAGTTGCGCGTCCATTTGTCCTCGCCAATCTTTGAGCGGTGCGTAAACATCATAGCAGGCCCACTGACAGGCTTTTCAAACTCAAACCTTATCTCGGTGCCATTCTCGCGGTAAACCTCGCAAAATACCGCTCTGGCAATTGTCTGCGCGATTGTCTGGGCAGTCTCTTTTTTGTCGTCAAACGTATAGCAGAACTGCCCAGCAAGCTCGCTGCCGAAGTAGGTCTCAATGTCGTCCTGCACCTCAAGCAGCTTATCCATGCTGTCGGCTGACATGTCGAGATTGCCTACCAGTGGGTCACGCATCAGGCGGATAAGTGATTGCACCGCCTGAGTGTTTGGTGTTTTGACGGTATCGAACACTCCGCCGCCAAGGTATTTGTAAAGCATCTCTGTTGACAACACCTTAAGCTGCGGCTCGCGGATTGCGGTTGCCTGTGGCGTGGCACGGCGCTTTGTGTGAACCGTGGTGATGTCGCCATAGTTCAGCGTTTCGTCAATAATTTGACCGTACAGGTCGGCAAAGGTAAGGCTGTCCGATACGCTGCCGTCAAAATCTTTGTCCAGATTGCTAGACCGCCGCACCCTTACCCGCACCGCCGACTGCGTTGGCAACTCCACAATCATTGACATGCCAACCTGGTCGCGGGTTTTGTCGGTCAGGGTTTTGGTGACATTGTAAATGGTGCCGTATGGGCTGCCGGTATCATCCACCAGCTGCCACTGCATCTGCGCCGTTGCAGACGATGAGCTGAGCGCAGACTGGCCGCTACCGACTCGATACATGCCCTGCCGCGCAATCACGTTGGCAACAATGCGCTTTGGCCGAATGGTGCTAATAGTCACCCAGTCGGTGTATCCGGCCTCTGCAATGTTATCTGGGTAGACCTTGGCGGAGCCGTCTGGATTCATCGGCGCATTGCCGCCAGCGATTTTCTGCCACTGCACAAGATTGGCCGATACGTCAAAGCTTATGTCGGTGGTAGATACTGCCAGCACCTCATAAGCGCCATCAAGCACGGCGATACCAGAGCGAACACTTGCCAGCCTGACTATCTGACCAACACTGAATAGGTCGTCAAACTTGAGGGAGCCGGTTGCCTCTACAAGCGCGCCAACAGAGCCGACAAGCTGACACGATATAGTGACGTCAATCAGCGCAAGCTCGTACTCGTTTGGCGCTTTGAGTTCAAGGCCATCAACTGAATTTGAGCGAATGGTGATAAACAGCGGCTCAGTGATTGGATCGCCTATTTGCAGGTATGGGGATGGCGGCAGCGTGTTTGGGCTGTTGTATGGCCCATAGAACGCAGCGCTTGAGCCGGACACTGTGCTGTAAAGCGTATCCCCGTCCAAAACTCCACTTGCTGGGGTATCAACCTCGCCGCGCGCCACGTAGTAATAGCCGTACTGGAATTGCTTATGACTCACATCGTCATAAATGTTGTATGACTGCATCAGGTCGCTGGGGATTGACTGCACTGTGCCGCACACCTCCCAAACTCGCTGATATGGGCGCGGCTTGTTTTTGCGGTCACTCAGTGAGTTGTTGGCGCTGGCAGACTGCTGGTTTTGCTCCTCAGGCTCCGGCAGAATGGCGTCACGGATTTTGCGGTTGATACCCAGCGGGTCGTTGAACGATGAAAACGGGTTTAGTACCGCCTCGCCAGCACCCTCGATGATGTTAAATTCGCCATCGCCAAGCATGGCCTCAACGTCTTTTGAGATGTCTATTCCGTTAACGTAGCAGCGAAACGGCACACCGTCTGGGATGTTGTCCAAAACGAATTTAGCCGGACTGTCGGCGTAACTTACTCTGTTGTCGTACTCGCCATTGGCAAGCCGCCTGAAATGATTGATTAACGCCAAAATTCCACCCTCTCGCAAACCTGTTGGAGAGAGTTTAGCGAATCCATGCGAACTTGTCTTGCGTTGCGGTCGCAATGGCTAACCATGCCGTCAAGATAAACGCCAGAATGCCAGCGGCCAGCGCGCAGCACCAGAACTGCACAGAAGGGCTCAGGCTCGCTTATTTTCTGCAGCCCCTTGCTGTCACCATGGGCGGCCTCAAACGTGGCACAGGCTAGCTTTGGCGAGGTGCAATCAAAAGGAGGCGTATCCATACCGTTGTCGGCGCGCACCCGCATGACATGGTGCCAGCAATTGTAAGCACCGAAGTCGTAAGCGATGCCAGTATAGGCGGCCAGTGGATTCATGTCATAAACCCTCGAATCAGTGGGCAAATGTCCGGCGTTAACACTAGGCCCGTGCCTCGGCTGTTGAGCTTGGGCGCCGACACCTCGGCCGTAAACGTGCCTTTGCCTTGGTTAATGTCCTGCGCCTCATATTCGATTGGCCCAAATGCCGGAAAGCTCAAATCGGTAGGCAGGTATTCACGATAAATAAGGGTCGGCAGCGTGGTGTTATCCAGCGGAATACGGTCAAGCTCATCATCCAGTGTGTTATCCACATCGGCTGCCGTCATCGTGGCCGACTGATTCATGTCGGCGTTGTTGGCTGCGGACTTTGTGGTGATGTTGGCCGCCTTGAAAGTGACCTGCGTCACGCCATCCTCAAGGTATGCCACAAGGTCAACCACATCATCCACCAGCAGATACCGCTTGGACAGCAGCGGGTGGTAGATTTCCCACGTCTTAAGCGGCTCGTCCACACCCTCTGGGTTTGATGCCAGCTTTTTCCTGTATGCTGCCGCAATCGCTTGTTGAGTCATATTAGAGCCCGTTCACAAAATCAGGTGTTGTACAGTAAATGGCATAATAATCCAGAAACGCTGGCAAGCCTTCACCATACTCGCCATAAAGGTCAACCAGCGCATCACCGGCATCTGTCGCATCTTGAATGCTTGTGCGCTCAGCCGTGGCAGTGAATGACGCTTTCCAGAATACGCCGCTTTGGGTGTTGATGTTGATTTTGCTGGTTATTAAAACCAAATGCTCCTCAATGCCATTGCCGCTATCCAAGTCCATCAGGAATCGGTCAGCGCCACCACTGATGCGGTTAAGGAAGTTCTGAAACGCCTGCAGGCCTAGCGCAGTCATGTTCAGGTTAATACTGATTGGCACCGGCTCATAGTAGGTGTCGCGCGCCTGCCTCGGCAATCCGCCCTGAACCTGGGCGCGGAAAATATTGCTGCCGCGCACGTATCCATAGCCAAGGTTAACAATTGGCCTTAGTGTCGCGGGGAATTTGTAGTCGCTCATGTTAAACCCTCAAGGCCTTGGAAAACATAGAATCAGGGTCAAGCGCTTGCTCGCTCATAAACTCCTCAATCCGCAGTAGCCAACTGCCATCGCTCTGGCGCTCTGTCGATACGTTATCAATCCGCCCCTGCGTCTGATTCACGATTGTGAAGTTCGGCGCTTGCTGGCTGCCATTCTGCCCCATTATGTCACGCATCTGGGCCGCAGTGCGAGCTCGTGACGCGCCAGCGGGGACAACAACCTCGGCCTTGCCGCGCTCAACCATTTGATATGCGCCTCCGCCAATCATCGAGCCGCCCTGCTCGCGCGCGCCACGAATAGCCGCCACGTTGGCAAGACCCGCCACAATTGCTGCGCCCGCAGCCGCCGCGCCAAGGATGGGGCCGACATACGGAATTGACGCCATGGCCGAGTATGCGCCTGTCGCCGCCTTGTACGTGTCAATGGTTGCCGTTGCAATAGCAGACGCCTTGTAAATGCTGGACTGCTCGCCAAGGCTCGACTTGAGGTTTGCGGTCATGTTTCGCTGAGCGTCAATGCCATCATCGAGCGTCTTTTGGCGGCGGCGCTCCTCCTCGGCTGCACGAGCAAGGTCAGCTCGGCGCATTTGGTCTTTCATCTTGGACTGCTCATCCAACATCTGCGTCTCAAGCTCGGCGCGAGCAAGCACGGCAGTCGTCTGGATGTTGGTCAGCGCGTCCTGGTATTCCTGTTCTTTGAGTAGGCCAAGCGCCTTGTACTCGTCCAGCTTGGCAACCTTCTCCTGCTGCTGAACATCAATCAACTGCATTTCATTGAGATTGGCCTGCCGCAGTTGTTCAAGGAATGCGGCGGCTTGCTTGGCCTGATTCTCAATAGCGGTATCTTTTGCCGCACTTGCCACGCCAGCGGTGCCAGCGCCGCCACCAGAGATTAAGCCTCCGCCGCCAGTTGACGCATCTGCCAGCTTGCTCTTGTCAATGTCCTTTTGCAGCTCAAGCCGCGCATGGTAAAGCTCGTTAAGCCTTTCTTCTGCAGCCACAAGCTGCTGGCGCTTGGATATGTCAGCCGGACTACCAAACACATCCGACACGCCGCGAAACGACTCAAGCTCTTTGGCGCGTTGCTGCAGCGCTTCAATCTGCTTGTCCATGTCGGCAATCGACTTAATGTTTTCTGCGTCCTGAAAAGTGTTGATAAAGTCGATGATTTTCTGGGTGGCAGTCGGAACCACGGCGATAACGCTGTTGAAAAACTCATTCATTGACGGCGCGAGCGTGGCGCTGATGGCCTGCGTGGCATTGCCGACACTTTTGGTCATCAGGTCGTAAGAGGCGGACACCTTTTTAAGCTCGGCAGACTGCTCGGCCGTGATGGCAATCTGGCCGTTAATGTCGTTGAATGCGCCCTTGAGTTTCCGCAACTCGCTGGAGTTGTTGGCGTAGAGTGGGATGAGTTTGGACAGGTCGTTGCCCATGGACTCCAGCACAAACGTCATCTGGTTTCCACTGGCTCCAGCCTCCTCCATGCGCCGCACAAGCTCACCGACAACCTGGTCGCCTGACAAGTGCTGCATTTCCCGCGCCAGTGCAACGCCCTGCTGCTTGGTCATGCCCATTACGTCCAAGAAGTCTTGGAACGGGCCAGTGCCAGCCGTGGCGAACTCGCCGAGCTTGTCGGCAATGTCCTTGGAGATGTCGGCAACCTGCTCACCGGTGACGCCGTACTGATTTGCGGCAAATTCCAGCGCCTTGAACTCTTTCGTACTCAGTCGCGCCTGTCGCGCCAGGTTCTCGGTTTCTTTAGCCGCCTTCGCAGATGCCAGCACCATGGCGCTAATAGCACCTGACACAGCAGTGTAAGCGGCGGCAGCGGTTGCGGCCACGGCCGTCATTTTGCCAAGCGATGACTCAGCCTTGCCAGATGAATCCGTTAAGCGGTCAAGCTCTCTACTCGCCTGGCTTACGCCCTGCGAGATGACCCTGACAACCAGTGATGCGGTATCAGCCATTTATTTAATCTCCCGCGCCTCAAAAATTGCGTCAATATCCATCAGGATGCCGACCTCGTTTGGATTTGGTCGCCAGCCGACCAGCCTTGCGTAGCTCTCAACATCGCCAAACGTCAGTCTGTCGCGGCCATACAGCGTGTTGTTGTGGATGCCAAATTTCAGTCTGCGATAGCGCCAGTAAAGGTCATTGTCCGGCAGTTCTGGCTCATCGCGCTCAAGCTCTGGCGCTTTCTCGATGATGCCCATAGCCACCAGCGCCTCATTATGCTGGTTGCTTATTGCGTCCACTTTTGCCAGCTTTTGCTTGTCGCCCCACTCCCACGCGCAATAGTCGAGCAGGGCTTTTACTTTTTTTGGTAGTTAGCCAACTGGGTGATGTAGGCTGCCCAGATTTGGTCGCCAAGACCCTTAAATGCAGCAAGCGCCGAGGAAAGCTCGTGTTGAGAAAACTCGGTATCGAAGTCCCAGCCTTCCACCAGCTCGGCGGCCACAGCGTTTTGCAGCTTCACCAGTTCGCGGCCATGGCGAATATTGTACTCGCCAAAGTCACCAGCAGCCTCGGACTCAGCCAGAAGCTCTGCATTGGCAGCCTTGAACGACTCATCAAACTGAGCCAGCAGACGGCGATACTTGACTACTGCAATCTCCACATCCTCGGAATCAACGGGTTTCAGCACAATATGGTGGCCGGACGGCGTGCCATCGCTACGCAGCACCTCAAACTGGCGGTCTTTGGCTTCTACTTTTGCGGCATATAATTCGTGGATATTCATTGCGATTCTCGTTGTTTTTCGACTTCTGACATTGTAGCCGCCAATAAAATGTGTTGACAGTAAATAAAGTTGTTTATATGCTTGGCACATATCAACCAAAGAGGGATTAGCAATGTTCAACGCGGAAAAGTTTGCAAATGACATGCGAGACACTATGACAAAGGTGAAAGTAAAGGTTAAGCAATCGCTACTCAAGCAACTGCTAGATAATGGCGACATTAGCGCCGTGGTCTACAGCAAAGAAGTTAGCAAGCTGCTTGAGGAGCTTCTGCTTGACCCCGCCAGCGCGGTCGAGAAGTCGCAGGACACCGACACCATCACCGTGAACGGCTTTAAGGTGCCGAAGCCGATGAGCAAGGAGCCTGCCGAAGGGAGTGAGTATTTCTTTCCAGTGCTCACGGCCGCAGATTTCGCCGGAGTGGACAGATGGCAAGGCGATAACTTCGATGACAGATGGCTATACCGCAACATCTGCCACACCACCAAAGAGGCCGCAATAGCCCACGCCAAGGCCATGCTTGGCATTGACCCATGGGGTGACAAATGAGCAACCTAACAATCTACTGCGGCGCGCTGGTATCTTACGAACAGCCGTCATACGCAGAGCGCAAATCCGGCGCAATGTCGGTTACTGTGACCGATGCGAATATTGAGAAAATTGTTGAGGAGGTTGGGGTAGATGACATTCTCGACCGCATAGACGAGGAAGCGATTGCCGCTTATCTGGAGCGGTTTGATTGGGTGGTGGTCGAGGCTGGCGGCGAGCAAATTGAAGGGGGTGAGTGATGAAGGTTGTATCAAGAGGAGTACCGCCAAGCGAAAGAATTTGGCACGGCGATTGCCGCGAATGCGGTTCCACTATGGAGGCAGTAGAGTCAGAACTTGGCAAGGTGGAGCGCGGATTTGACAGAAATGAGTTTTACGAGCTTGCGCGCGAAAAATGCCCAGTATGCGGCGGAATCTTCTGCATGTACCCAAAGAAATAACAAAAAGCCCCCTTTCGGGGGCTTCTCTTTTTACGGGTACACCAACCTTTGAATCGTGATTGATGATTGCATGGCGTTACCGGTGGCCTGCCCTTCAATGCTCAGTGTCACAGCTTCTGGCCCGCCAATCTCTGGCGTTGCCGAGGTCATGCGCACTCTGTGCAGCGTGAACGACATAGCGCCAGCCTTGCCGGTGAGCACGCTGGTGAACTCGGTTTCGGTTTCGGCGATGAACTTCTCCACCATGGTCAGGTCGTACAGCTTGCCAGCCAGCGAGAACGTGTTGTTTGCATTGCCGCGCTCAACAAATGCCACCGCCTTGTTGCCAAGCTCAAACTGCGCACTGGTTTCGTTGTCGTTGGTGATGGTGAAGGTATCCACCAGCTCAAGCGGCGCGGAACCTTCAAACGCTGTCACATCCACGGACGCGAACGGGTCGGCGGTGTAACTCACGGTAAAGGTTGAGCCAGCAGGCGGCGCGGTCAGGATTTCTTGGCTCAGGCCAATGAACGGGAACGAGCCAGTAACCATGGCGTTAACCGCCTGCTCAATGGTGAAGCCTGTGAACTCAACGCCGCGCGTGATGATGTACGCATCAGGGTTGCCGCACTTGCCTTTGAACCAGGTCAGAATCGAAACCGATTTACACAGGTTGCCAGTTTGCAGCTTGTCAGCGCCAGCAAAGTCTGTGGCAGCACCGGATTCGTTAGTTAGCTCATGCTGAATACCTGCGCCAGTGATGACCAGCGGCGTGACTGTGGTGACGATAAACGGCAGGGCGTTGTCGCCAGTCAGGCCAGCGAAGTAAACCAAATCACCAACTTCTGCAACAGTGGTGAAGTCACCAGCGGCGCGGGTGAATGTTTTTGCCACTGAATCAACAGTAACCGACAGGCCGGTTTCACTCGAGCCAGCCACCCATGCGGAGGTCATAGCAGCGGCCAGCAAGTCGTCTTGACTTGACTGTGACAGTTCGATGGCATACTCGCCGGTGATTTGCTCGTTACCAGTGCGCACGCTGGTCTTTTCGCGGCTGCCGTTAAGCTCAGCCGACACCAGCGCATCACGGGTAATTGCAGGAATGCCGCCAGTATTACGCAGTGGCGACCATGATGGATTGTCAGGCGTTACACCTGGAGTCACTTCGGCGACATAAAATTGTGCGGTATTTGCCCCGCGAAATGGTTGCAACATGGTTATAACCTCGCTGTATATGAATCAAATGTGATACTAACGGGCCTTGTTGCCCATCCGTTTTCTACTGTAACACGGCCAAACGAAAAATTCGTTATCTCTGCACAAATCTCGTTGCGCGTCAATGTTGTTGACGGCTTAAACGCCACGTTGAGCAAGTCGGTCATTTTGTTCAGCGGGGCACTGCCCAAGTGGCTGGCATAGCGAATATCAATCTGATAAATCCCGCTGCGCCTGTCGGTGAAATACAGGTCAGCTTGGTCAATCGGCGCAGGCAGGAAAAATCCGGCCAGATATGGCGTGCTCGTACTGGTCGGCGCGTTGATGTTTTCCAGCGCTATCACGATGCCATTGCTTGCACCAAACTGCTTTAGCGCTATGTCGAAAGCCTTCTGTATTGACTCTGTGGCGGTTGTCATTATCTATTAATCCTCGCCTGCTCATCTAAAATTCGCTGGAACCGCGCCACGTTGATGCGAACCATGCCCTGCGGTGCCTGCTGCGAATATCCATATTCAAGCGCGTACGCATAGGGCAGGTTGTTGGCCAAGGTGAACTCCATATTAACGCGCTCACCGTTAATGCGAGCCGTCATGGCGCTAACTGTTGCGCTGCCGCTTTCGTCCTCGGCATCAACCGTCCCACCAGCTGGAGTCGCGCCGGACACTTGCCAGTTTGCGCGGAATCGGCCAGTGTCAACTGGGCTGCTCAATATCACCGCCGAAAACAGCTTAATCGATGTGCCGCGAATGGTTTTCTCGACACTCATGTTGGCTTTCTTGGCAAACGCTTCAATCTGGCGTTGAAATGACAGAGCCATAATCCCTCACCTTTTTCACGGCGGCGATGTGGTCTGGATGGTCTTTCGGCAGCTCCTTGCCGTCAACCCATACTGTAACGCTTATCACTCTGCCAGTATCGCTATGGCGCAGCTTTATTTTCTTCTGCATATCACTTCCTGCAATGCAACTTATGGCAAATCGTAACGCCAGTATAATCCACCAGCGGCTGCGACACTATCGACCATTCAGTGCCATCGAATCGCACCTTATCTTGCATGCTGATGTCGTCTCCGATGGCCTGCACGATTACCATCACATCGCCAGCCTGAATTGTGGTGCCGTTCACCAGATTTGCAGAAAACGCCACGGTAACGCCGACCAGCGGCACGTCAACAGTCGGCGGAATAACCATTTCGCCAAGTATCTCATCCCAAACCGGCTCGCCGCCCTTCTTTACCAGCACAATGCGGCCATCGGATTCGTCATACTTGCGCAGCAGTTTGTCCGCTACGCCTTTCATGCGATTGGCGAAGCTCATACATCACCCTCTATGCGCGACACCACCAGCAAGGCGGTTGGCGCAAGATTCCAGCCATGGCTTGATGCCACCGAATACAGGCCGCCAAAGTTTGCTCCAGCGCTGTCACGGATGATTTGCAGCGTTACCACATCTCCAGCGGTTAGCGATGCAGCAACGCGAGATTCCACGATGTAGATGGCCTCCGCCGAAGTCATGCGCGCAGCCGAGCTGATGCCTACTTGCGAGCCGTTTACCAGGATGCGGGACATTAGGATGCTTGTGCCGCTCGCGCCTGTGCGGCCCTTCTGCAGCTTGAATCGCAGAGCATAGTTGCCAGTTTCGGTGCATGTGATGGCCCCAGCAACGCTTAGTGACACGCCAATCCCGACTTGTGCCGCACCAAACTCGATTTGAAGTGGCGTACCTACTGCTGACGGCGCTTGACTTGCTGCCGTTGACGCAGCCCGCAGAACCTCGACTTCGCGCGCGCCAGTGATTACATCAGCTCCGCCAGACTGTAGGCCGCCAGTGAAATCAACCAGCCCAGCCACTGACTGTGCGCCAGTCTCGACAGTGTTAACTGCCGAGTCCATCACCTGCGTTGACACTTCACGGTGCTTCTGCGGCGTGATTTGCCCAGTGGTATTATCCGGCAGATTGCTGTTAATCAGTGCGGCCAGCGCCGCTTTATCCTGTGCCATTATGCGCGCCCCACTCTAAAGCTAAATCCGTTATTGCCACAAGCCACCAGCAGCGGCTTAAGCGCGTCCATTGCCTTGGTGATAACCACCGAGCCGCCAGTTTTGCCGTTGTCGAAATACGACACCTTGACCGCGCCAACAACTTCCTCGCTGGCAATACCTTTGCCATCATCGGTTGCGCGTACATCAGTGCCAGCGCCATATTCCGCAGCAGCGTACACTTGAGCATACTTCATCGCCGCAGGCACGCTATCGCTTGGGATTGCGAAGCCGTAGGCATTCACTGCGCCATATCTAGGCCATGCCAGCGCCTGAGTTTCGTTTAGCCTGGTTCCGGTGAAGCAGCCCTCTTGCATATCCACATAGGCAGCACCTTGGCGCAGAGCCACTTCTGCAGCGGTATCGTCTGTCGGCAGTGTCACGCCATAGGCGGCGGCGTATGAGCGGGCATCTGTCAGTGAAATATACGAATCTGAGTCGGGGAGCCCGGTGCCATCTTCCACAATTAAGGCCATGCTTAAGTCCTCGTTTGTTAATGGCTAAATAATACAGCCATGCGTTGTGGAAATCCAGTTGACAGTTGCGCGGCGTGGTGTATGCTGGTGGTGTAAATTTAATTGTTTAGTGAGGCAGAAATGAAAACTTGGGATGATTGGAGTGATTTTGAGGTTTGTTTTAAAGTCGTAGAATTGCTTGGGCTGCGTACGTGCGAAGGTCAGCACTACAAACCGAGAGTTGCCTGCTGGGATGAAAATGGATTTATCATCAAGTTTGACATTAACTCATGGTCAGACATGGGGCCGCTGATTGTTGAGAACAGAATAGCGATAGCGCCGCACCCGCTAAGAGATGATTCTCGCGGTGTGTGGATGTGCTTGGGCAGAGATGGTTATGGAAACAGATTCACAAAAGACGGAACCAACCCACTCCGCGCCGCCGCAATAGTGTTTTTGATGATGAATGGGGTGAAGCCATGAACGAAAACGAATTTGAGCATGAAGGGAAGGTTTATACCACAATCAAAGCGCCAAGCAACATAGACCCTTGCGAAGGATGCGCGTTTGATTTGGATAAGAAATCCGAATTATGCGGTAAGTCACCCACAAGCTGCTATGACGTTAAAAATCGTTGTGAATTAATCTTCGTGGAGAAACAACCATGCTCCCAGTAACAATCCTCGCCATTATGATGGTGGCGACAATCTGGCTGTGTGTTTATGAGGCCAATCGGCTGTGTGAATAAACAAAAAGCCCCAGAGATGGGGCTTCTTTTTTACTTACTGCGCGGCTTGCGCTTTGGCTTATCCTCTGCCTCGACCTGCTCTGCGTCTTTTGGCTTGAATTGCACATCCATTATTTTATAACCAAGAGCGCGCAATTCCTTTTTGCGCTCTGGCGATACTGGGTGTGGCTCGTACCAAATATCCATTACTGGTCTGCGTCAGCGATTGCAAGCGTACCGGCGCAGTGCTTGTCACTGGAAACAGCCTTGTCCCAGTTGGTGCCGGTAAACAGCTCGGAATCTGTTGGGCTTGCGCCGCCGTTGGCAACATCCCACGAGAAGCCCTTGAGCTTAAGGCCGAAGGTGTAATCAGCCTGCCAAGTGGTTTCAATGCGGTTTTTGCCGTTGCTGGTATCCAGGTTGGCAATCACGTCAGATGCGTTGTCAACAATGATGCCGCCTGCGGTCAGGGACAGAACCTTTGTCTTGTTCGGGGTTCCGGCCACATACAGCGCTGGAATGTCTGAAACCACAATGCGCTTACCCAAGATTTCCATGATGGTGACGTTGCCAGCCTGGAACAGCTGAGTGCTGTTGGTCAGCGCCTTATCAATCAGCTTGTGGTAGGCGGCACCGGTCATCACGTCAGTAATCAGCATGCCGGACATGTCGCCAAACTTGGCGTGAGAGCCGTTGATTACATTCATGGTCAGGCCAGCAGATGCGGACACATCGTTAACCAGATTGGCAACATTGCCGATGGCGGCAACAGCTGCGCCCACCGCAGTGTTTACTTGGTCGGCCAACAGTGCGTTGGCAAAGCCCTCAGCGATTACAGGGATTGCCTGCTCTGGGTTGCGCTGCAGCCAACTCAACTGCGATGGCTCGAACAGCACAGGGCCAAAGCCGCCAGCCACTTTGACACCAACCATTTCGCCCTGAGCGAGCGCGGTTGATGACTGAGCGCCGTTGGCTGCATAACGGTCAACTCGGCGCTGAGCACCTGCCAGAGTCTGGAAAAATGACTCCTTGGTGTAATCGCCGCGCCATGAGCTTGAATCAAGCACAATCGCGCCACCAGATGCAGCGTTGAAGATGTTGATATTCTGAGCCAGAAGCTCAAGTGACAGGCCAACGATTTCATCGTTGTATACTTTCATGTTTGACAGGGCCATATTAGGCGCTCCTTATGTCAGTTGTTTTTAAGCCGCGATTCCAAGCCATTGCGCCAATTTGCAATGACAGAATTTTTATCTGTCGCAGCCCCGCCGCCAACAGGATTACCCTTACCACCAGCAGCCCCGCCGCCGGATGCGCCATCAGCACGCATAAGGTGACTGATAGCAGGATGTTTTGCCATCCACTTACGGAACTCCGCTGGGTCGGTGGTAATCACGTTGCCAGCAAAATCGGTAAACTGTGTTTTAACCTCGGTGCCGTCAAAGTCGGTTTTAACCAACTGCGACACGAGGTCGAGCGATTCCGGCGCGATAAAGTCGCCAGCGAAACCGCCAAGCACTGCTTTCTTGCTTGAGCCAAGCACGTTACCGCGCAGTGCGTTGAGCTGGGCTTCCAGCGCCTCACGCTCCTTGCCGAACTCGCCGCGCAGAGACTGCTCGAACTTGTCCAGCTCGCCAGCCTTCTTGGCCGCCTCCTGCGACACCCGCAAAGCCTCGGCCTCAGCATCTTTGGCCTTCTGTGCCGCGCTCTTTTTCTCGTTCAGCAGTTCGTCAACTTTGGTTTTCAGGCCGCCAACTAAGGCATCGACCTCTGCTTGGGTGTAGCTTTTAGGTGCTGGAGCCTCTGACTCTGGCACTTGTGTTTCATCTGACATATCGGCCCCGCCTCAATGTGTTAATGGAATTTGTCAACTCTATTCTATACGGCTGTTTTTCAAATGCAAATAAAAAAGCCGCTTGCTAGGCGGCTTGTGTGCTACACAATGCGGTTAATCGTCTTGCCAGTGTCGTTTTCGATGTAGCAGGAGTTGTAGTAAATGCCGGAATACTTGACCTCTACTGCGGACTCGTCACTCATGATTTCGTAATCAACACCGCCAGTCTCGGTAAATCCCTGGTAAACTGTTACCGTACTACATCCATTGCCGTGGTCATAAACTGAGTAATGCGGGCAGGAGATTGAATGCTCGCACTTGGTTCCGTCATCAAACTGGCTGATAAACTTAACTGTAAACATAGTCTTACCTCGATTGTTAGTTGGTTAAGTAGCTTTGCGAGTCTCTCGACTGGCTCGGCTGTGCGGGTCTGCCCTTACCGCTGGGAGATACGACCACCTCCTTACGTTGGTTGCCGCTGATATGTGCAGGCTACATCTTGATGCGCTCGCCCATCTGCGCAAGTCCAGTGGTTGCTAACAATTCACTGAAAGCTGCTTGGCACATTCGACTGGTGATTGTCTCTATCTTCTCACCCCGCTCACGGTTAGAGATTGCCGTGTGGTCTGTCGAAGCAATCACCATGCGAATATGCCCCACAGATAGCGCACTGTGGGCTGCGCGGGTCTCGACAAAACCCTAAATTTTACGCCTCTAGGCGGAGCAATCACGACCGGAAATAATCGCTTGCTCTGCTGGTGTTTTACTGGCTGATTCTGGGATTTACAAACCAGTCAGCTGTGCCAACTTAATGGCCGAGTTGATACCAATTTCCATTTCTGGCACGGATTGGCACTACCAGCTTACCGTCCGTCTTTGCTTAGCTGCATTAAAACAAATTATTTTGTTGATTGCAAGCTTTCTATTAGATTGCCAATAAGATGCGGGCTGTCTGTCAAAATCCATGATAGTAGTAACGGGCTTAACTCATCCCTGCTTATGGTTGTCACCACTTTCTCTTCGCAAGAAATCTCAGCGACTTCCCCGTCTCTACATATAGACATTCCGCACCCAGCATGCTTCACGCCTATTACGCCGGAGTCATCCACGATGTACTGGATTTGGTCTTTTTCTTCCTGACTCCCAAACAAACGTATCACTTCACCCATTTTGCCCCCTCAAGTACTCCGCAATCCTTTTATCCTTAGCCGCCATTTCCTCAATAGTCAGCGGCTGCCCAAGGTCATCAACGCTGATTTTCCTGAACTCCTCGGCGCTGATGCCGGAGTTGCGGAATATCAGGCCTTTGGTTTTGCCAAGAATTACATCCTGCACTTCGGCCGGCCTGGTTTTCATCCATTCGTAATAAGTCATCTCAGCACTGACTTGGCCGCCTGCGCTAGCCCTAGTCGCGCCTTCGTCAAATATGTCAAATTCTGGTGCCAATTTGGGCTCCGTGGTTGAGCGGCAGCGATAGTGCGCTGGCGGCTTTGGGTTATTGCTGTTTTTGAACAGGTAAACTTGACCATCGCGGCTGCGGCAAATATCGCTGGTGCGGCTGTCAAGCGTGGAAACCCAAGTATAGCCAATCACCACATCATCATTTTCTTTGTACGTCTCAAATCGCGCCTCGTTGGCAACATGCGCAACCAGTGTCTGCGCGTTTGTCATGGCATTGCGCATGGATATGTCGGCAAGGCCTCCAGCATCAACCACCTGCTTAATAATTGCCTTTGTCGGCAAGCCCTGCGTGAATCCAGCCTTGACGCCCATTGACAGCCTAGCGACCTCATCCGGCCCCCACTTATCAATCAGCCTCTCAAAGTCTATTGGGCCATTCTCCAGCTTAAGCGGCTCAAACTTCGCAGCCGCCCATACTTGCGCCACTGTCGGCGCTACCATGTCCACGCCAATCCAGCCGCCGATGGTGGTGGCCTGATATGTCGCTTCATACCTGGCAAACTCACGCAAAGCCTTTCGCAGCTCCTCGCGGTACTCGCCTGCGGGCTTCTCCAGTTCCTTGGCAAGCCGTTCGATTAGCTTTTCCAGCCTAGCTGCCGTGCGCTTCTCGCTATCGAATCCGGCCACGCGCTTGCGCACAATGGCCTTCATTGCTTCAACATACGGCTTGGCGGCATTACCAACCGCCGTTCCGTGCTTGAGCGTGCTTATATGATGAGAAAGCAATTCATCGTTTAGTGGCACTTAACACCTTCCATCATCACTAGGCCGCCCAATGTCGCGCCGGAATTTCTCGGCCGACTTGCCGCCTTTGATTAGTTTCGTATTGTGGTTGTCGTGTTCCCATATGCACCACTGCAAATCGTTCTCGATGGCCTCTAGCCGCTTGCTTATAGCCCTGACATCGCTGTGCATCCACAGCAGCAGCAGGATTATAGCAAGCAGCATTACCATTACGATGTTGCGGGCCGTCATAACACCACCACCATCCTGCAAACCGCCCAACCAATCATAGCCCAGAAAGCCGCCACGTAATACCATGGAATAGGGCTGTAGATGTAGTGGAAGTTTTCGCAGTCCTGTAGCCCTGATAGCGTATTGCCATTAAAGCGCCATTCACCGGCTACGTAAACCTCTGCTCCATCATCCTCATCGAAGCGGTAGAAGTCAATCACCGCGCCGCTTGGGGTTTCGGTAACCAGTATCGCCTCAGCGCCGATGCGCTTGGCTATTTTGCGGATTGTTTTCATGGCGCCACCTCTACAACCATGCTCAAGTCATCATCTAGCAGCTCGCACCATACTCCATGCTTCCCGACCCTCTCGAATTGGTGCCAGAATCCGTTACCGCTAAAGTTCTTCCCGATGTACTTTAAAATCTCTGGCTGAGACCTGAATTTGTAGAAACCCCCTATTACCATGTGTTTTTCAATCATAACACCATCTCCACCAATGACTCACCGCAAGCGATAACCGCGAGGGCAATGATTATTAATGCGAATTTTTTCATTTTGACTGCTCCATTGTTGCCGCAACACCTCGACAAATAATGTCAAACTGCTGCTGATTGCTTTTAAATTTTGCTTCCAGGTTCTGGCGGGTGCATCCATAAGCATCCGCCGCCTGCTGCAGTGTAGTGCCGAGCTCTTTGGCTCGG
>Ga0208019_1000144_pt1 | contig 38250 bp, 64 predicted proteins | sample CB_VirMetaG_5_FD_184540 | JGI IMG/M metagenome (GOLD analysis project Ga0208019, IMG submission 184540) | Freshwater to marine saline gradient viral communities from Chesapeake Bay - CB_1508_1D Viral MetaG (SPAdes) (version 4) | ecosystem: Environmental > Aquatic > Marine > Coastal | place: USA... | reverse complement strand
TAACGCACACATTTTTTACACACATTGAAGGGGTAGGTTTATGAGTGAGCCCTACAAGCAGACGCCACAGCCGCCAAAACACATCGGAAAGTATGGTTTCGATGAGTGGAAAAGTGTTGGTAAACGTCTCGTCGCCGAACGCAAACTAGACGAAAGCAACATCCAGATTCTGGAACTGTACTGCGAAGCATACAACGATTACCGGCAATCGATTGATGACATCGGAATTGCCGGAGCAACGTGCGTTTCCGAAAAGGGGGGCGTGTACCAGCATCCAGCGGTGAGCAGGAAACAGGCAGCGATCAAGCGAATGGCAGAGTTTGGCAAAATGCTGGGCTGGACTGAGATTGACCCGGAAGCAAGCGAGCCAGAAAAGCGAGTGTCATCAAGGCCAAAAGGGTTGTGAGGTGCAAACGTTTGCACCTGAACCGGATGAAACCAGATTGTTATGAACAACGACATCACCACAAAATGGATTCGCAATGCATCGGATGAATTGGCGGTCGCAAAGGGCTGCAAGTTCAATCCGTTGCGTGGATCGTATGCCGTGTGGTGGATCGAGCGGAATTGCAGGCTGTATGAAGGTGACCACGCCGGGGAGCCGCTGATTCTGCGTGGTCGTCACGATGATGCGATTGACAGTTGGCCAATTCCAGATGAGTTTGACAGGCAACTCGCCTTGGAGCGTCACGAGCATTACATCGATGGCGTTCAATCTGGCGTTGTGTGCGACTGGCAGTACGAATGCGTAATGCGGCTATTCGGATGGGTCTACCTCGCTAAATGGAAAGGGCGTGATGAGTGGATCAGGCGATTCCGACGAGCCTCGTGGTGGGTACCAAAGAAGAATAAGAAATCGCCCACACTGGCAGCAATTGGCGTCTACCTCACGTGCGGCGATGGTGAACCTGGGCAAAAAGTGGCGTTGTGTGCAAAGGACGGATCGCAAGCACGCGACATTGCAGGCCAGCACATTTTACAGATGATTCATCAGTCACCGGAATTGCAGGCTGAGTGCAAGGTCAATCTGAACGAGATGAAATTTACGCACCTGCCAACATCATCAATCATGAAGCCGTTTTCATCATCGAATGCCCGCACACAGGAGAGCAAAGAAGGTTTCAACGGTTCAATTTTGGTGGACGAAACGCACGTTGTTGACAGGGCGTTCATGCGACGCGTGAAACGGGCCGGTATCAGCCGCAAAGAGCCCGTTCAGTTGGAGGTTTCCACAGCAGGCACCAATCCTGACGGATACGGCAAGGAGCAGTTTGACTACGGGGCCGATGTTGCCAGTGGAGTCATTGAGGACTGGCAGTTCATGTATCAGGCGTACGCGGCAGACCAAGCCATCAGTTTCGACACGATCACAGACAGCAACGTTATTGAAATCGGACGTTCAGCAAATCCGGCGTGGGGTCACACGATCCAAGAGGCGGAATTTGTCAACGACTGGAAAACATCAGGTCATAAGATTGGCGAGCAACTGGACTTCCTCATGTATCGCCTCAACGTCTGGCAGGAATCGTCGTCACCGTGGCTGCCGGCTGGCGTCTGGCAACAGTCGGCTGATGAATCGATCACATGGGAATCACTCAAAGGCCGGTACTGTGTGGTCGGTTTCGATAAGTCCGACAAGCGCGACTTTACCGCGTTTGTGTGCGTGTTTCCGACTTGGGGCGAGTACGGAATTGACGAACTGATTGTCTGGCCGCTGATCATCGCACCGGAAGAGTACATTCGTAAAAACAGGGACCTGGCAGCGTTTGCCGATTGGGAGGAGTCAGGCCATCTCATCGTGAGCCACGGCGATGTGATCAGCGTTGGCGATGTGTTCAACCAGTTTGGTCGGATTGCCAAGCAGTTCGATTGTGTTGCTCTTGCCTACGACCCGCACAAAGCTGAAGCCATCACTCAGATCATTGAGCAGGGAGCCACTACGAATGACGGTGATCGACTCAGCAAAGGGCACGGAGTTGAACGCATCTCCGTGAACCAGAGATCCGGGTTGCACGAGGCAATTGACGAATTCGAAGCGATGGCGATCGAGGGCAAGATCAGGCATCCCAACAACCCGGTTCTGAACTGGATGATGGGCAATGTCCACCTGAAGAATCAGGGCGACCGCAAGCGGTTATTGAAGTCGGATGAAAACAAGGATGGCGTCAGGAAGATCGACGGACCAGTGGCAATGGTCACCGCGTTGGCGGTGGCAATGGATGAACAGTATAGGCCACAAAAATCAGTGTACGAAACAAGAGGACTCCTGACATTTTGAAGCCAGCGATTGAAATTATCGGTTTTATCAGCCTTGTCGGTGGTGTCGGAATGTGGAGCGTTCCAGCCGCGTTGATTGTGGCAGGGATGGTGGTCTTGGGAGTCAGTTTTTACGGAAGGATAATCAATGATCGACTTTCTGCTAGGCAGGTCGAACAGCGTCAACGCACACGCTGACTCGCCATTCTACGAAAACGGGGTTCCCAATCCGGGCCATCCTTTCTGGTACTCGAATGATCCGCACACGACCGATTCGGGGGAGATTGTGACACCTGAATCAGCGATGCGTGTGTCTGCGGTGCTGGGCTGCGTCCGCGTGCTGTCCGAATCGGTGGCCACACTGCCATGCCATCTTTACGAACGCATGGACGACGGCAGTAAACGGAAGGCAACAGACCACTATCTGTACGACGTAATCAACGCCATGCCGAACATGTGGCAAACTAGCGTCGAATATTACGATTTGTGTATGAATTACCTGCTTCTGGGCGGTAATGCACTGAGCCGCATTGTTCCTGGTCCACGCGGTTCGGTCGCAGGACTCGAACTGATCAACCCACGCAAGATCAAGAAGGTGCAGCAACTCAAGGACGGTTCGCGTCGGTATTACATCGACAAAGACAACGATGAATGGCTTGATTCGTCCGAAGTGTTTCATGTGTGCGGCATGTCATCGAATGGACTGTGGGGTGAGTCTGTGCTGGGCTATGCACGCGGCTCGGTCGGTATGGCATTGGGTGCCGAGAAGATTGGTAACCAGTTATTTAAGCAAGGCATGCGTCCGTCTGGTGTTTTATCACATCCGAATCACCTCTCAGAGGAAGCTATTGACAGGTTGAGGAAGCAGATGGGCGAAATGCACGCCGGGAACTTTCACAAGCCGATGGTACTCGAGGAGGGCATGAGCTGGGCACAGATGAGTGTCACGCCAGAAGATGCTCAGTTCCTGGAAACACGTAAGTTTCAGATTGAGGAGATCTGTCGCATCTTCCGCGTTCCGCTGCACATGGTGCAAAGCCTCGACCGTGCCACGTTCAACAACATTGAGCATCTGTCGATTCAGTTCGTGATTCACACGCTACGTCCGTGGCTGGTGCGATTTGAACAGGCGATGCGACGCGATTTGATTTACCAGCGCAATCGCTTCTTCGTTGAGTTCAACGTTGACGGCTTGCTGCGTGGTGACGCTCCGAGCCGGTTTGCTGCGTATGCGTCTGCAATTCAGCACGAGTGGCTGAGTCCAGACGAAGTGCGAGCGATGGAAAACAGGAATCCAAGGCCGGATGGTCACGGAGATGAATACCGCAACCCGCTGGTGAACACGCACGACAGCCAGCCTACCAGCGATCCACCAGCGAATCAGATGCAGGCGATTGTCTCTCATTACGCTGACGATCTGGCATCACGCATCGCAGCTCGTGAATTGGCACAACTGGAGAAACGCTCCAAGCATGCCACATCGGACAGAAAGCGGTTCAATGAGTGGGCTGCTGAATGGTACACCGATCACGCAACATGGGTGGATCAGCAGGTCAATGGATTCTGCGATTCACTTGGCGTACGTGAATCGGATAGAATTGCATTAATCCAGTCATTAACGGCTGGGACGGTGCAGCAACTCTGCGCCACCGAAGATGTCAACGCTTGGGTGATGCAGCATCAACAGGAATTGCAGCCAAGTGTTGCACAAGCACTGAAAGGGCTTGTCCTATGAAGTATTCCAACATCATCAGCGAAGTTTGTGCAACACCGTGGGCGATCACGCGGGCCAAACTGGAAACCATCATCGGCATCGTGGAAGCACGCGATGCTGGCGTGAAGATGTCCAGCGAGCTCCGCGAACAACTCGAAGCGGTCAACGCAGCCAGAGAAGAACGCACAGGACAGCGGCAAGGCGTGGCAGTGATTGGCCTGCATGGCACGCTGTCACACCGCCCCAGCCTGTTCACGTCGGGTGGTTTGTCGACATCCGAGTTCACGCAGGTGTTCAATCAGGCAGTGCAGGACGAACGCATTGCATCGATTGTGCTTGATGTCGACTCACCAGGTGGCAGCGTGTTTGGCACACAGGAGGCAGCCGATGCTGTGTTTGCAGCGCGTGGGGTCAAACCAGTCACGGCAGTGGCGAACGCCGAAGCTCATTCAGCAGCCTACCACATCGCCTCGCAGGCCGACGAGTTGGTGGTGATTCCGTCTGGTATGGCCGGTTCCATCGGTGTCATCCTGCCGCATGTGGACGATTCCGAAGCCACCGAAAAGGCTGGCTATCGTGTCGAGTATATCACTGCAGGCGAGAACAAAGCCGAAGGCTGGCAGACATCGCTCAGTGAAGAGCACCGCGATCACCTGCAATCGATTGTTGATTCCTACTATGAGCCATTCGTGGCTAATGTGGCTCGTGGGCGAGGTGTCAGCGTGGATCAGGTTCTGGACAAGTTCGGTCAGGGTCGCAGTTACGGAGCTGAGCAGTTGCTTCAACGTGGCATGGTCGACCGCATTGCCACTTTCGAGCAAGTGCTGAATGAGCATGTCACAGCGGCACAGTCCAACCGCAAACGTAAGCGGCAGCGGCAGGCATATGCAGCCAGTTTATATTAATCTTGACACGCACACGCACAGGCGTACACTAATCACCTGAAATAGCTGATACGGCATCCGGTCGGCATTTCTCCACAACACATACAACGTCACGCAACGCGGACGTGGAACGATTCATCTCACTTGCTGAGGTGGTCTGTTCTGCGTCCGCGTTTTTTTATGGAGTGAGAACATGCCATGTTCACTGCGAGGCGATCGCCTCAAAGAATTACAGGATGCCAAGTCCATCGCGGCGAAGGCACTCCAGGATGGAATCGAGGCCGATGTCGATGATGAAAAGTTTGGCGAGCTGTCCGCAGCCGTCGAACAAGCCGACAAGGCCATTAAACGCTACGAAGATCGACTGGCGACAGTTGAGGAAGTTCGCGGCAGTTTCACGACCAGCGATGAACCGCAAATCGGTCAGATTCGCGACGCCTGGCGTGATGACCCGAAATGTGGTTACAAGCAGCCTCGCGACTTCCTGATGGAAGTGATGGATTGCAGCCGCACGGGACAGACCACGCCACAACTCAAGTTTCTGTCCGCTGCCGGTTCTGATGAGCACAGCACCATCAATGACACTTATGGCGGGTTCCTCGTTCCTGAGGGATTCCGACCCGAAGTGCTGAGTGTGCCTGTTGAAGAAGATCCGACTGCCGGACTGGTGACATCCATTCCGATGGAAACCGATGTCGTCAACATCCCGGCACGCACGGACAAAAACCATTCTACAAGCGTGAGCGGTGGTCTGACTGTTGGCCGTACGACTGAAACTCAGTCGCCGTCAGCCAGCCGAATGGCGATGGAGAATGTGAAGCTAGAGGCCACTGCACTCATGGGCTTGTCCTATGCGTCAGAGCAGTTGCTGGAGCGTTCAGCCGTGTCCTTTGCTGCGTTGCTGGAGCGTGGGTTTGCAGACGAATTCCGCAGCGTCATGCTCAACGAAAAGATCAACGGCGTTGGTGCTGGCAATCCTGTTGGTGTGATCAACGCAGCATGTACGGTTTCCGTGGCCAAGGAAGGTTCTCAGTCAGCCGACACGATCCTTGGTGCGAACCTTCTCAAAATGAAGGAACGTGCCTGGCGTTTCGGTCGATCAATCTGGCTTGCCAACCACGACACGGAACGTCAGTTGATCGGAGCGCACACCACGCTCACCAATGATGACCGTCCGCTGTTTTCCTACGGCAACGGCACCGATCGTCCTGACACGCTGCTTGGTCGGCCAATATTCTTCACGGAGTACTGTCCAACTCTTGGCGATGTCGGTGACATCATCCTCGCTGACTGGTCGCAGTATCTGTGGGGCACGTTGGGATCGACAACTCCACAGCAGGCCGAGTCCATGCATGTGCGGTTCGTGAATCATGAACGGACTTTCAAGTTCTACATGTACAACACCGGGGCTCCGTGGTGGAAATCAGAACTGACACCCAAGAACGGTGCCAACACTCTCAGTCCTTTTGTTGTCCTCGCAGAGCGTGCGTAACAGCACGATTTTAATAGCCGGGCTGTTTTTCGCAGCCCGGCACTGAATCAAAGGAGATTCTTATGGCTGTTGCCACCACAACCGACAAATCGTCAAGCAATATGGCGATTACCCAATATGACCACGACCCAGACGGTACATCAGCGGTTGATGTGGCGTGGGTCGACATGCGTGATTACGGCTGTTTCATCGCCTCGTTCTTTCGCACTGTCGGGACATCCGCACTGACTTACAAGATCCTTGCCAACAGTGCGAGTGATGGCAGTGGGTCAGACGTGGAGATCAAAGCCGGATCGGCCGCACCTGATGCTGTTGGCGATTACGCATTCCTGGAATGCACGGCAGAGGAGCTGCTTTCAGCCGGTTCCGATCTGCGATACGTCACACTCAACCTGACTTTGGCCACGGGCACGGATGAAGGTGTGGTGACTTACATTCGCCACATGCCACGTCACGCACAGGCAAGCCTCACAAGCGATTCAATCGCGTAAGGATAACAGATGTCCAAGACAAGCACTGACAAAGTCAAGTTCCTGGAAAGCCGAACGGTTGTTGATCCGGAAGGCGACAACCAGGAATTCGTGGCAGGCAAAACGTATGACATGAATCCAGCATCCGCTTTCCGGTGGGTGCGTCGTGGAGTTGCTGAATATGTCTCGACCTCAAACTCTCGGTCTGACGCAAACAACAGCTCCAACGATTGAGCCGGTGACGACCGCTGAGCTGAAGTCTTGGCTGGGTTACGGTGGCACCGATCAGGATTCCGTGTTTGACAGTCTCATTGTGGCTGCGCGTGAGTGGGTGGAAACCTTCCTCAGACGCCAACTCATCACAGCCACATGGACTCTCAATATTGATCGTTTCCCATTGGGAGACATCGACCTGCCGCGTCTGCCGGTGCAGTCCGTGTCGTCCATTTCCTATGTCGACACGGAAGGCAGTTCCACGACGCTCAGCACGTCGAAATACGATGTCAGCACAGACAGCGGGCGCGTGGCACCAGCCTATAACGAGAGCTGGCCCTCCACGCGCAACGAACTGGAACCGATCACGATCACGTATGTGGCCGGATACGGTGACGATGGGCATGACATTCCTGAGTCGATCCGTCAGTCAATCATGATGATTGCAGTTGGCTGGTGGCATGCGATGCAGTGCGGAGGGAGTTCGATGGATGTAAATCCGGCAGCCAGAGCGATGTTGAGTCCTTACCGGGTACTGTCCACATGACCTGCCGCAAGCCCAAGCCGTTCAACTGCTCAGTCACCATTGAGCAGCCATCCACGTCCAGCGGTAACGCGAACACGTACAACGAAATTGATCTGTACGATGATGCGAACTGGTCAGAATACTGCGTCCGACCAGCACACCGACGACCACTGCGCGGCAACGAACGCCTGGGCAACGAACAGATGATTGGTGACAGGCTCGAAGTCTTCGAGATGTGGGGTGACAGTGAAACACGGCACATTCTGCTTACGTATCGCCTCAAATACACCGACATTGATGGCACGTCGCACACTCTAGGAATTATTGACCGTCAAATCGACACCACTAACAAGTGGGTCACATTGCAGGCGGTTGAGAATGCATCGGTGGCGTGATGGGAATGCAAATCAAAGGCGTTCAACGACTCAATGATGAAATCTTGCGATTGATGCAGGAGCCGAACAAAAAAGCAGGCACTGCGGCAATCAGCAAGGGTATTAACGTCATCACTAAGATTTATCGCCAGGCTGCACCAACTGGAAATGCGACACGCACGAACAGACGGGCCTATCGACAAACAGGGATTGCGATTTCCCGCACACCGATGAAGCAGTCAGTGGGACGCAAGGTTCGTCGTGGCAACAGCAAACGCGGACCAATGGCCAAAGCAGGCTACAACGTCGGTAAGAAGGGAGCCAAGAGAGCGTTTTACGCGTCAGCAGTAGCTGTGGGAACGCAGCGTCGTGTCACTAAGAAAGGTCAGAACCGCGGGTCCATTCGTCCACTCAATGCAGGCCGTCAAGTGACAGCAGCCATTCCACGAGCAATCCAAGCCATGCGAACCGAACTCAAAGCGAGGTTGCGAAGTCGATGAGTGCCACGCTCAAGCCCGATCTACGAAACCGCATCGCCGGACTGTCAGCAGTCACGGCAGCGGGTTTTGCTGCGTACATTGATCGACTTCCGCAGCACCAGGATGATTACAAAAGCGTGCTGATTCGCCGTGTAGGATTCAACGCCAACAGCACGCTTGAAGTGGACGATGACGATTTAGTGACGGAAACATTCGTCATTGAGACACGCGGCAAGAACAGCCAGACAGCGGAATCCATCAACGATGCGATTGTTGACGACCTGCAAGCATTACAGGGAACCAACGTAGGCAGTTCGCGGACGGTCATGGCTGTCAACGTGGACGATCAGACAGACGGTCACGAATTCGACGATTTTGGCGATGACTCTGGTAACGGAATCGTCACCAGTACCTTCACAATTATGCATGTTCCTCAATAGGAGTAACGATCATGGCTAAGCTGGTTTCCAAGGGAACAGCATTGAAACTCACGATCTCAGCATCACTCACGACGATTGCCCAGATGATTGAACTGGACGTTGGTGAGCAAGACCCGGAAGTGTTCGAGTCGCGCACGCTGGACGGTGGTGTTGCGGTGGCCAAGCAGGCGACCACGTATACCGCACAGGGCGATATTACCGGGACTCTGTTCTACGACCCAGCTCAGGCCACGCACCAGTTTATTGCGACGAATTCCCAGACTCCCGGAACGGAAGTGGCTGGCAATATCACGCTGACGGACGGCAGTTCCACGACGCTGGATTTCACAGCGGCGACAATCGGTATGGGAGCCACAGCAATCCGCATGAACGATGGTGTCAAAACCGGCGTGACGATCAAGACTGCCGGGCTCGTGACATACCCAACAAGCTAGGTGATTCGTGAAGGTTCGCTATCTGATTCCGATGCAGCAGGAAAACCCGGACTGGACTGAAGGGTCGGGGTTGCCTCGATTCATTTGGAAGCCAGAGGGGACGCTTGTGGAACACAAGGATTCTCCGTGGCTGGTCCGAATCGGCGTGGCGGAACCTGCTGATGAGGAGTGTGAGCAGGTGTGTGCTGCTTTCTGGAACGAGGACAGCAAGCAATTTTTGCAGGCTGACTATGACCAGAAGGAATGCGCCCACACGACTGGCGATTCCAGGTACGACAGCGAACACGGCGAACCGGCCGCACTCATGCGAATGCGTCACAGGCTGATTGAACTGAAGAATGTTCCGGCTGACGACATGGACAACGTGGAAGTGATGAAAGCCCACTTGAAACTTGTGAAGGAACTGAAGGTTAAAGCGAATGAGCGACTTCGACGCGAACGCACTGCTCCAGCGAACGGAGCGACGAATCAAGACGGTGACAATTGATGGAATGGATATTCCAATCCAGTCACTCACTGTCAGTGAGATGGAAGAATACTGGAAAGCCAACACCGACGCGAAACTGTTCCAACTTGCCATCGTCAACAACCATGGTCAGCGTGTTTACGACGACTCGCACCTGGAACAATTGAAAAGCCTGGATTCGGCAATTGCGGTTCCGTTGCGACTGGCGATTCAGAAGCACTGCAAGATGGACATTGACCTTGAGGAACTGGAAAAAAACTAAGGCAGGACTCGGTTGAACAGTGGTGGATTCGTCTGGCACTGAGATGTAACCGAGTCGACTTCTGGAACATGAAACGAGAAATCCCATACGACCGATTTCGTCAACTTGTTGCGTTCACATCCATTGAGTGTGAATCGTTCGAGGCCGAGGAAGAAGTTGCCACTGCTGACACATGGCGGCAGGCGTTGGGGCAAGGTCCGCAACTGTTTAGCGGGAGTCTGTGATGGCAAATGACATTGCAGTCAGCATGTATCTGAACAATCAGAAGTACATGCAGGGCATGAACGCTTCGAAAGGTGCTTTGCTTAACTGGAACAAGCAGATTGGATTGTCGCAAAAGACAATGCAGCGGTTCGAACAGACAATGGATCAGTCGTCCAAGTCTTGGCGAGTCAACCAAAGTCTGATTTCCAACTCGATTTTTATGGTCGAGGATGCCGCATCAGTGTACGGCACAATGGGTCTGGCGGGATCGGTGCGTGCTGCATCGAACAACCTGACAATGATGGCGATGGCGTTTGGACCGTGGACGATGGCTGCGGCAGTGGCCGCATCAACCGCAACACAGCTTTACTTTGCGCTTAACAAAGATGCTGACGCAGCGGAAAAGGCAAAGAATGAAGTCGATGAATACAAGAACGCTCTGGATGAGCAGGCTGGACGTATCGACAGGTTGACGCGGCTCCGTCGAGATCTCGCTAACGCTGATGACAGCAATCAAACGTCAGGGATGCGAGAGCAGGCGATGGCGGATCAGGAATCAATTAAAAACCAAATTGAAGCATTCAAGCGTCAAAAAGAGGATCTGGAGAAAACTCGCGAGCAGCTTTTGACACGCGGGCAAATGTTTGAGCAAGCGGCTGGCAGTAATCCTCAATCGGCTGCAGCAATTGCGGCGAATGCCGCATTCGACGAAGCCAAGAAGCAGCAAAGCAAAATCGAGGAATTGGAAGGGCGACTGCAAAAACTGATTGAAGAACGCGGACAGAAGGAGGAAGAACTGGCGATGATTCGCCAAAAACACAACAAGCTCATTCAGGCTGAGGTTGTGAGAGCCAATAACGAGGAAATTGCCGCCTTAGAGGAGAAGATCCGTAAGGATCGAGAGGCGGCTGATTTGGCGATCCAAAACCAAAACCGTGTTGCCGAAAATCAGCACAGTGTTGATCGCAACAAGCCCGACAAGCCAGATCGGATGAGGGCTGACCGACCCGCTAATCCTTCCGGTGCTCGCATGGGTGACCGTGAATTCTCCGAACGGATGGCAAAGGCAAGGCGGCAGGGATTCGTCGGCCCGGATCTGTCGCAACGACAACAGCAGTCGATTGACACGATGCAGAAGAACAAAGACAGGCTGCAACAGGATGATTTACGTCCAGGCTTTGACAAGCAGCGTAAAGAAACGATTGCCGAGATCGACAGGCAGATTCAATCGGTGAAAGATGCGGCACGTGGTCGCCAGCAGAAAAACGAGGACCGAGACAATAAGCAGTCCGCACTCGACAAGGCGACTCAAGAGAACACCAAACAGCAGAAGATGACGGTTGCTGCATTGGATCGACTGGCCGAAGAAATTCAACGCCGTGCTGCTGATCGTGAGCAGTCTGGACGTATGGTGCAAATTGGAGGTCTGACACTATGAGTGTTGTGTCCTGCAAGAAGATGCCCGAACGTGGTGGTCAGTTTGAAGACTACGACGACACATACCAGACCTACCTCGTCACCTGCAATTCACGCGATGACGACTTTTTCGCTGTCCGTGCAGCCGTTGAAGCAGAAGTGGGGCCGTTTGGAACAGCTCACCCATCCAATCCGTTCTATACACGTCGCAACGTCCGCGTTGATGCTCGTACAGCGTTGCACTGGACTGCTTATGTCAACTGGTCTACACGTCCCATCAGCAACGATGAGCGTGAGCGGGAGCAGTTCCCAAATCCAATCGATCGACGCGTCAAGATGGGCGCTGACTCACAAGAGTTTCAAGTTTATCGTGACGAGGATCTGGACGGCAAAGCTTACGTTAACTCAGCAGGCGATCCACTTGAACCGCAACCATTTGAGGACTCACGAATCGTGATTCCGGTTCAGAAGCATGTTGCCACGTGGGATGCAAGTTGGTTTCTGTACAACAACACAACGAACTCAGCGGCTGTCAGCGTGACCGATGGAGTCAGCACAGTGACCATCGATGCTGAGTACGGTCTGTTCAAAGGGTTCCGCGTGTCGGATCTCAAAGAAGAGAACGGTTACCAGTATTACACGGCATCGGGACAAATCCACGTCACGACAAACACAACCTACAAGTGGAACCTGCCACGCATTGACCAGGGTTTCTATTACCTCAGTGGCGGCAATCGCAAGCGGTTTACGGTCAAGAATATCAGCGACGAAGATCAAGACGCACCGACGGAGCAGCTACTGGATGGCGAAGGTGCAGCACTATCTTCAGGCAACGATCCTGTCATGCTCACCTTTACGGACTTCGCCGCTTCGGACTGGCTAAACCTTCCATTCTTCTTCACAGCATCAGTTTAGGGATCATCATGAGAATCACAGGCGTCACACTCGAAACAACGCAATCGCAGGTCAGTGAAAACGATCTTGTCTCAACTTTTGCACTGCCGCGATTAAAGCAAGCATTAGAGAGTGCTAAGTCATTCCCTCTCGATTTACGTGGCTGGCAGGTTCACGATTCTGGTGCATTGCTGCCAGCGTCAGCGACTGCTGACGATCTCGGTTTCTCAGTGGGAACATTTGCGACGGCACCTCCAACAATAGTTTCGTCAGATGGTGCCTCAACAACAGTCACTCAGTATGCACGGCAATCGTTTATGGTGCCGCTGGAGTACCAAAACAACCAGACGATTCAATTTGTCGTCAATGCCGAAATGGCGACTGTCAGCGATACCACAGCCACCATCGATGTCGAGGTGTACGAGGCTGACAAGGCCGGTGGAATTGGATCTGATCTTTGCACGACTGCCGCCACCACAATCAACTCTGCCACCGCAGCGAATAAGACGTTCACGATCAACGGTGCTGGTCTCAGTCCTGGTGACTGGCTGGACATCCGCATGACAGTTGCCATCACGGACGGTGCAACGGGATCTGGCGTGACAGCTCAGATCAACAATACCGAGATTCAATGCGACGTGAGAGGCTAATCGATGGCTGATCCGATTGGCGTCATCTTCACAACGCAGGAAGCGGAACGCATCGACGCGACCGTGAAAGCGTACGAGAAGAAGCCGCAATACGTGCTGCCAAGAAAGAAACGAAAGCGGCTGACTGGCAGCGGTGGATGTGCTTGCAAGGAAATTTGGCGATTCACACCACTTGCGCCATCGGCCGGAACATGGGATGCGGATATCACCGTCAATGCGTCAAGCGAAACGTTGACATTCAACTGGAACACAACCGCAGCAGAGATGGAAACTGAACTGCTGACGCACACCGAGTTGACGACAGGCGACGTGTCCTGCGAGGGTGGTCCATTTCCCACAGTCGCGATCTATGTGATTTGGGCTAAGGATGATCAGGACATCAACACCGGATACCCAGTTATTGACGAATCATCGCTGACGGGCAATCTCGTTATGGACAAGTTCTCCACTAACTCGCTGTGATTTCATGGTTCTGATCGGTAGCGATTGCTGCAAGTGTCCACAGATTTGGCTGGCACCCCAATATGCCACGATTACGGCTGTGAACCCATCTTCCGGTGCAGTGCTGTGGTGGGAGGATCGGTCGGAAGGTGGCAGCGCGTCAGTTTCGTCTTACGAGTGTGCTGTTAACTCGTTTGGCATTGCTGAATCTGGGCAGCAGACAACGGGCACAAGCGAGCCAATCAACACCGGGTTGAGGATCTTTGACAAGGAACGCAGCCCGTCTGGTGACGTTTACACTGGTACGGTATCGACAGTTGTTAGGTGTCTGACGGCTGACCCGCTCAAAAACTTGTTTTGCTTTGCTATAGAAAACACAGGTGCTTCAACAACTGGCGTCTATTTTGTAGACAATTCAGCAACAACAATCGGATTCATCAATGCAATTGATGTTGACATGACTCAATTCAACTTGCCCGTTCTGGATGGTGTTGGCTACTTCATTCGCAATGCAGCAAACGGCTACTACCTGGCCACGCTCACCACAGGCGGCACGGAAACAACAATTGTCTCAGAGCGTTGTTGGCATATCAAGACTTGTGGCGAAAAGCTCGTCTACATCAAGAGCCAAGACGACGGAGGGACTGACTACATCACTGTTGTGGTCCGTGACTCAGCAGGGAATGAGACGGAATACCAGAGCACGATTGACGCATCCACGGTGACGATTGCACGCGTGGGAATTCCTGGTGCAAGCTTTTTTTCTGTGCAGATCCGAACCACTAATTACACGGTCTGGACATTCGATTCGAGCAATGTTGCTTCGGGTCCAATCGTCACCGCATCCAGTCTTGTCGTCGTCAATGACTCAATGGCGATAGACACGACTGGCGACCTGATCATTATCGACAACCGCAGACTGCGCAGATACGACACAGGCGGCCTTGTTTGGAGCGAAACCAGCACTACGCTGTTTGGCGACAATTACAACATTTTCGACATCGACCAATGGGACGGAGACATCTTGGCAATCGGGAAGGTAGGTCTTGCCGGAGACACATTCCTGGCCCGCATGCAAGTGGATAAAACAATTGATTGGCAGACGGCAGCGCCACAGGCTTTCGGCGGCAAATCCGCTGAAGAAATTGTGGTGGACACAATCCGCGGCAGAATCTTTCTGCCTCATGAACGAGTCGACAAGTAGAACGAGAACGGCACAGGCACACTGAGACGTTACGCATTGGACGGCACAGAGGTCTGGAGCATCAGCCCCAATATCAACACTTACGTGATTGAGCCTATCACGTCACGGTCCACAGAGACGCGGTTGCTGATCTCCTACAACTACAGGTCGACACCACCGACACCAGCGTGATGATAACTACCAATGGCCTAACTCTTTTTTCGCGGCTGCCCCGGCCCCTTCCGCTCACTCAACTGGCCCTGCACAGTCTTCGGCAGTGCGTCTTTCCCCAGCTCAGCCAGCCACTCGGAAAGCCCCTGATCGCTCTTGGCAGCCTGCTTGAAAAAGGCGTCTCGCCAGTCTTCCGGAACGAGAACTTGAATGCGTACGGTTTTCATAGGACAATCCAGACTGCGTTGCACAGTAGGATGACCGTCAGCACCGCAACCAATACGAGGTGGTTAATCACTTCAAGTCGGTCCAGTTTGCGTTGGATTTTGTCGAAGTTGCTCATATTTGTCTCCGTGTGAATGCGGGCCGCCGGAGCGGCCCTGTTTGATTTGAGATTGTAAGCTAAACAGGAGCCCCTAAGCGGATTGGAGCTACTTGACTGTCATGAATCTGAATGCGACTGTGCATCAAACTATCAATGCACATTTGGTGACATCTCACACCGTCCGTGTCGCCGTTGCTGCGACAAATATCAACCATTTGCTGACGTGCTTGGATGCGTGAATCGATTCGTGCAATTTGTTCAGAAGCGGTCATTTGTTTGTCTCCGTGTTTTGTCTCAAGAGCGTCTCGTTCAGTGATGAATGTATCATACACATAATAACCGACAGTGCAAGTATTGTGTGCATGTTGTTCGAGAAAAAATGAGAATGCCACGCAAACACCACATCTTGAGCACGCCACGGCCCAGCGTCACAAAATACCAAAGCCGCACATCTTCACTTGCAACTGGTCAACCGTTCACTATGCTTGCACACACATGATCTAGTGGCGAAACCAGGCAAACGCTTCACCCTTGTGGTGAGTGCCGAGTCACGTTGTGGCGGTATGAGATTGGTCACTAACACCAACTCAGTAAAAGGCTGTAAAGGTTGTAGGTTCGAATCCTACCTAGTTCGTGTTTATTTTGTTGGAACGGCATTCGGGCAGGGAAGCCGAACAATTCAATCACGCGGGAGACCGCAACAGAGCCTCATGCGTTGGACTGCCCATCAGCGCATGGGGCTTTTGTTTTGGAGGGGTAATGAGTGAACCACATGTGGTGAAAGTGTTTATTGGAAACAACGGTCTGCATGTTCCGCATTTTGTGGACGTGCCTTGGGACACAGCACAATCCATTGCAAAGGAATTGATGGAGCGCGGATTGGCTTACCTATTCGAACCACTTCCTGATGGGTTTCACAGGATTTACGTCAAGCCGGAAGCGTCCAGTGTTCTGCAAGACATTTGTGATCAACGCAGCCAATCACCAAGCGAAGGAGAGTGAACCGATGAACCGAAAATCAATCGGCAAAGACAAGGCCATTGAACTCGCGTCAACAAACTGGTGGGAGTTTTGTTCTCACCGTGAAATCGCAGAGTTTCAGTTGTTCACAAAAGAATTGGCGTGTCCATTCGCCGTCTTCCACGAAGCAGTGGAGAAATCACTTGGGCGACCAGTGTGGACGCACGAATTTGGCATGAACTATGAAGGCATCTGTAAAGAGTTTCTCTGCGAAAAAGAGGCCAACAATGCAACGAACCCACAAAGCCGTCAGTGTCACAGGTGACGGTTTTTTTGAAATAGTGCAAAGATTGTGATTGACAACGCCGATTTACGCTGTACTGTGGGACTAGCTGAGAGTCGTTAAAAATCACTGAGAACTGACACGCATTAACACTGACACGGAAATGAGTAGTAATATCAAAACAGGACTAGCAAAGAAGGTTGAGGCACGCAGGTACCTCAATGTGTCGCAACGTGGTTTGGAAAGTCTAATTCGCAATGGTGATTTGGAAACACGCAACGTTGGGTCGGATACCCGCGTCACGTGGCACTCAGTCTACGTTTATCTTGGCGAGATCGAGAGTAACAGACAGGGAGAGGAATGAGATGCTGGTACTTAGCAGGAAACTTGGCGAGTCAGTGACCATTGAAGGCGTTGGCACGGTGCATGTTGTTCGGTGCACGAACAACGGCTGCAAGCTGGCATTCGACGCACCACAGAACGTGAACATCGTACGTACTGAGCTGCTGGCGGAGTCGGCAGGGCACGGAAGCAAGCATGACGCGAGCCGCATGGATGGCGATGGGCAGGGAAGCCCGTTTTTTGAGCATGAGCCGCTGATCGTTGGCGGCAAGTATTCACTGTGAGACACAGTTTAGTCCCCAATTGTGAGCGCTTGCAGTGGTGAGCGCTCCGCATTGGCGACTATTGCCCACATGGAGCAGCACCCAGCTGCGTTGGCGGCAAGTATTCACTGTGAGACACAGTTTACAGGCTGTGAAAACAGGTGTGTCGCCTGTCACTGGCGGCTGGGTTTGCTAAACGCTCAGTCGCCAGATTGAAACACTTTGATTGTTCGCGTGAAAGGAATGCGAAGATGAAAGCTTCAACTAACGCCATCGCCAAACCGTGTTGCAGGCCATCGCAGGCAACACCAAGCAGAGGCAGCGTCCCTAACAAGCGAGAAGAGATTCGCAAGCGGATGTCTCAGAAGCTGATTGACAACCTCGGATTCGAGCGAGCACTGACCTACTACACAAACGAGGAGTACGCAGAGTAATGGATGAGCGAACATTCAACGCCAACGTGATTAAGTGGGGAACCGATCGCGGCATTCTCCCGAACGGTTCGAGTGTCGGCGCACAGCTAGGCAAGACGCTCGAAGAAATTGGCGAACTGTGGCAGTCGATTGATGCACTGGACGGTGACGGAATCCTGGACGCATTCGGCGACATCGACGTGACATTGGTTTTGGCCTGTGCGTTGTGCCTGGACGACACACGCGACGGCACGTCATCGGCTCCAACATTTGGAACGCTCATGATGTCCATTTGCCACGGTCGTGAATTGCTAGATGCGTACTACCTACGGACGGCTCGCAAATGCCTAGAGCTGCTTTCATCTCGCCACGGCGTAGAGATGAACAAAGCCCGTGCTTACGCCTGGGACCAAATCAAGGACCGCAAAGGCCGGATGGTGGACGGCGTCTTCATTAAGGAGGCGACATGAACACATCACCCGAAGCCATCGTCGCAGCGTTTGGAATTTTGCTGTGGATGATCACTGGAACAATCACTTACTGGCTTATTTGCGATGCAGACGATTGTGCAAACAGACATGACGACGACGCTTGAACTGGGCGACACAACAGCCTGTTTCACGCTGGCGGACATCATTCAAACAGCGTGCGACTGGCACGGGATCACCATCAGCGAGTTACGCGGACCACTGCGGACAAAACGCATGAATCACATTCGCCAGATCGTCATCAGCAAGGCAACAAAATTGGGATACACGCACGAAGAAATCGGGCAAGCAATCAATCGGACGCGATCAACAGTCTCGCATCTAGCAAGGAACGCAAAGTGAATCACGAGAAATGGAACAACCGCGACCGTGACACGCCGGAAAACCTCATCTGCGGCATTGCCAACGACGGCATGTGGTTTTGGGTGCTGATGGAACTGAAACGCGACCCGACAGGTATTCCGCTCGATGATGTCTTCAGGTTCGATGGAAACAAGACGCAAAGCCGCCACCCACTAGATAAGGACGGGTATGTCGAGCTGGTCCGTGAGTGCCAAATAACGTGCATCATGGAATTAAAAAAAGCCGGACATACACAACGTCGAATTGCTCAGGCGATGCAGTGCGATGACCAAGTTATTAGCCGACGAATTAAGCAACACCTGGAGGCCAAGCGATGATCTGTCAGCAATGCCTCAGCTCAAATTGTTCACCACCATGTAAGGGAGTCACAGTGCATACACCAGACCCGGTATCGATTGAAGCCAACGAGTGGGTGGACTGGTTGAATCAGCCACGAGACGACGATGTGACTGGAACTAAATTCAATCGTCTATACGACAGGATTCGAAACCAGCCACGCGAAACGGCACTAGTCAATTTGCGTTCGTGTCTTGTGCTGGCTTACTGCGAAGGAAACCGCAAAGCCGATTCTGCATTACTGGAAGCACTTGACGCACTAGTTGAGTTGAACGACTCAGCAAACAACGTCTACGAGCTTGGGTGCGAGCGCGAACCACATGGTCGACTCGTTTGGCTCGTGACATCCGCACTCGATGAAACCGTCGGAACTGGCGACACACCACAGGCTGCGATTGTTGCAGCACTGGCATACCTGGAGAACCAATCATGAGCTGTGAATCGTGCTACCAAGTCATCTGCCAGTGCCGTGAAATCATCGCGGAACAGGAAGCGATTGAGCGACTGCAAGAGATGCCGGTTGCCGATGCTGTGGCGGAGTTGAAAGGCGAGTCAGTGGAGACAATCGCAAAAGTGCTGATGATTGAGGAACGCCAAGTATTGGATGTTATGGGGGTGGATGCATGAGCAATCACCGAACTGAGGAATGGAAAGGGCGGTTTCTACTTGAGGGTGACAGTTATCTCGACGAGTTGGCTGCGTTCTGTGCGTGTGAAATACATATATCTCTTCTCGATGGCCACATGGAAATAACAATCCCGCATCCAGCAGGTGAATCAAGCGTTTCGATGGGGATGACTCCAGATGGAACGTTGTATTTGAACTTGGCATCACCAGGTCAATCGCCAACGGATGATGGGAATGAGTGGGAACTGCGTTCTGGGAAATGGGAGCAAACACTGTGAAAATCCACACTTTCTTGCAAGGCTCCGAACAGTGGGAGCAGATCCGCAAAGGCAAAGCAACGGCGTCACGGTTCAAGGATATTGTGACTGCAAAGACGTTGAAGCTGTCCAAGTCTGCTGAGAACTACGCGGCTGAATTAGTGGCTGAGCGATTAGAGATCGAATCGCCACAGTTCGCACCAACATACTGGATGCAATACGGCATGGAGGCCGAAGACTACGCGATTGCTGAGTTCGAACGAACCAACAATTTGACAGTCCAGCGTGTTGGATTCGTCGAACTGAACGAGCATTGCGGCTGTTCTCCAGATGGACTGATTGGCGACACGGAACTGATCGAGGTGAAGTGTCCAAAGCCTGAGACACTGATCCGGTATCAACTGAACGGACAATTGCCAGATGAGTATCGATTGCAGGTGCAAGGATCACTCTGGGTCACTGGTCGGACGAGTTGCCACTTTTACGCATGGCACCCGCAGATTCACCCGATGCACATTGTTGTTGGTCGAGACGAAGAAGTGATTGCAGCGTTGGAGTCAGCGATTCCTGCGTTTCTCGAATCGGTCAAAGTTATGCAGCAGTGCATTCAATCGCGCCCTGCCTCACCTGAGTTTCAGTTCGTGGATACATCGGAGGAATTGACATAATGAATATGTCCGAACTTGGCGAATATCTCACGCGGTCATGGTCTGGTTTTTTTGACGCCAAGGACTACGAAAGGCGATCAGGGCACATTTACCGAAGTTCTGACTATTTGCTGGCCGCAATCAACAACCGCCTACGAGCAAGTGAACACCAATCGAGAGCAGTGTCAGATGGAATGTTGCAGTGGCTAAATAAGTCGCGACCTATCCCAGAACTTAGCAGTCTCGCAGGAACGTTGAGCGTGCGTGCAAGAAAAGTTTTGTTGCGCGGTGCGTTTAAGTTTTCCGGAGAAGTTACACGATCCTCATTGACACCACTAAAGGGCGCAGGTCCTGGAACAATAAACGAGATACTTGAGTGGGTGTCGAAACATGATGGAGTTGACCGTGAGTGACCAAATCATCAAAGACGACAGCCGATTCATCCACGGTGAAGACCTGCAACGTGGCGGCAAGTGGTCGGACATCACACTGACAATCAAATCAGTTGGCGACGAGAATTCAATGAAGTCCAAGCAAGGCCAAGTGATAGAGGGTTATCCAGTTCACTTTGTCGAGACAACCAAGGTAGCTGTGCTGCGTAAATCAAACGTGAGGTTGCTCAAGGCTGCATTGAAAACTAACGACCGCGAAAAGATGGTCGGGCAAAAGCTCACGCTTTACCCAGTGAAAGGCGACTGGCTTGGACAAAAGGATGTCATTGCAGTTCGTGTGCGGGTTCCAGAAGGCAACGCGAAGCCACTCATCCAAAAGCAACATCTGGGAGTGGACTTGACAAAATGAAGGACATCACCACACGCATCGCCAAGGCCAAGCAAGCCCTACGCGACGCAACCAGTAAATCCGAAGTGTTGCAGCTCGGTAATCTGTGCTGCCAACTGATTCGCGACGGAAACCAACAGCAGGTGGATGAGATTTCCACGGCGATTTACATGGCACTGAGGAGATTTGAACAGTAACGCGGTTTGCATGGCTCAGTCCGCTTCAAAACTGAGCAACAAGAACGAGGAAAATGAAATGACAGGGAGATTCGAATGAAGCCGCGACTTGCCATTTCGTTTAGCGGAGGACGGTCATCGGCAGTGATGCTTAATCGCTGCCTCGACCTGTACGACAAAACACATGACATCTGCATTACGTTTGCCAATACGGGTTGCGAGCACGAGGAAACGCTGCGGTTTGTGGATGCTGTTGACAAGAACTTCGCCAGCGGTCGAGTTGTTTGGATTGAGGCGGAATTTCACAAACTTGGCAAAGGACCAACAGCCAAGATTGTTGATTTTGAATCAGCAAGCCGCAACGGCGAACCGTTCGAAGCGGCAATTAAAAAGCATGGCATTTTCTGCACAACGCATCCCCAATGCACGTCACGTCTAAAAGAGGAGCCAATGATTTCATACAGGCGTGCGATTGGTTGGAGTAAGGGGAGCTATGACGTTGCCATCGGTATTCGTGCTGATGAGGCCGACAGGCGCAGCGCCATGGCAACGCAAAGGCGGTTTATTTATCCGCTCATCCGAGAAGGTTGGACAAAAGACAGCGTCAACCGTTTCATGGCCCAATTTGATTGGGACCTAAAACTGCCATCCGACGCTTACGGTAACTGTGTTTGGTGCTGGAAGAAATCGAAACGCAAACTGTACACACTCGCCAATGAGTCACCGGATGTGTTTGATTTTCCAGCCCGCATGGAGCGTGATTATCCAGAGTCGGGCCGTGTGTTTTTCCGCGAAAACACACCCACTGAGCAACTCATCGAAAATGCCAAAAACGCGAGCTTTCGACCATATCGAGACACTATCGATCCACATGAACCAAGGCTGTTTGAGCATTGGGAAATTCAAGGATACGAGGACGAGTGGGATCGCCAATCATCATGCGGGGAAACATGCGAAGTGGGAGCGGATTGAATGAGTAGTAACTGGCACGAACAACACCCCGGCAACCTGTACCAGCTCTGTGAATGGCTGGTGAGTGAACTCGCTTACGACGCTGATGACTTATTGCAGGTGGTCGAGAAGCCATGGAATTGGGAACGCGAATGGGGTCTGTGTGAGTTGTGGTACAACGCAGATGGAAACGAAGACATGAAACAACGCTGCATTGAAGCCGTGGACGAAGAAACCACAGCGGAAATGGTGGCGGCAGAATTTAAGGTGACGCTGTGAGTTTTCAAAAAGGACAGCCAATCACTCCCAAATACCTGAAGTACGAACGGGTGATGGGAGCGGGTCATCAAATCAAAGCGTTTGTGAACCAAGAAGTTCCATGCGTGGAGTTCACGATGAAGAAGGATTGCGAGCAGACAATCATGGTGCGCTGTTCTGAACCAGTGCTTATGGCGTCTGAACCGTTTGTGCAATTTGCTCCCGATTCATGGGAGTCAATGATTGCAGAAGTGTTCAAACAAATGGTTGAAGCCTGGAACGAAAAGCACGCCCAGCATGAAGGCAAGGTGACGATGTGAATCTGTTTGAAATCGACATCGATTACGACAAACCAGACATACCTGACCGCCATTGCTGCGTTCACTTGTCAGGTGGTGCCGGTTCAGCAATTGCTGCAATGCGTTGTGCTGAATGGTTCGGCGATCAAGTGTCGATTGTTTTTGCGGACACCAACAGTGAGTCAGACGATGCCTACGCTTTGGTTGACGCGGTTGAAAAGTTGTCTGGTGTCACAGTCACAAGGCTCAATCAAGGAAAGGATATTTGGGACGTGTTTGATGAAACGGGAGTGTCGCGAATATCTGTAACAGGCGCCTGCAAGGCATCTGTTGAATTGAAGCAAAAGCCTCTTGATAAGTGGACCAAGCAAAACTTCAGTCCTGACTCATGTGTGATAGCTACTGGCCTGACGTACGAAGAACGACTCGATAGACAGGTGCGACTGCAACGAAAACTGTCTCCATATCAATGCTTTTTTCCCTTGAATGTGCGGCCTCGACTCTCTGCGTGCGGCATCATCGCAGAACTGGAACGGTATGGGTTGCCAGTTAGTGAAGCCTACCGAAACGGATACAGCCACGACAACTGCAATGGTGGATGCATTTTAGCTGGTCTCAAGCAGTGGTCTGGATTACTGCACGACAACCCCGAGCACTTCAAGTACTGCGAGCAACGCGAAAAAAAGTTCTTCAACAAAACCGGATTCACAGTCAATCGTGACCGTCGCAACGGTGAGACAAAGCCTTATCCGCTGTTTCAACTTCGAAAAGATGTTGAGTCTGGACGTGATTTCGGAAATGAATGGCGGTCAACTTGCGGCTGCATGACGCTGTCTGAGGAGCAAGCCTAATGCTTCTTAGCCTCCTCAATCTGCCGTTTCGCCTCGGCTGTCAACACGGTGCGAATCCAGTTGGAGAATTGTACAGATTGCGGGTTGACACAATGAACATTTTGCTTGTAATGTGTGCGTGGCATTTGGAGAAAGGTGCCATGACAATTGAATCGACCGGGAAACCGGATTCACCCCTTGCGACTTTTCTTTCTCCAGTCGCTTGGGGTTTTTCTTTGGAGTGCTCATGAAGCTCGTCGTCAAACACGAACGAACATCACCACTAACTGGAGCGGCCTGTGATGGTGGCTACATGGTTGCCCGTGACGAAAACGGAGACTGGCGTGCTTACGGTCGCTGGTCAGAAATGCCAACGGGTGATCAGGCTCGTGCAGAGTGGCTGTTTCACAAGTCGGAGATTGAATCGGTTGGCCATCAGGTGACAGGGGAGACGGTAATATGGCTCAAGTAGAAAGCTATCACAATTTTATTGCGTCCAAACATCGACGCCATGAGTCATGCGGAATTGACATCGACGAATCTGAAGTCAACCCAAATGCGTTTGACTTTCAGCGTGCGATTGTGAAGTGGAACGCGGCAAAAGGTCGTTGCGGAACGTTTGCAGATTGCGGACTCGGCAAGTCTTTGATGGAGCTTGACTGGTTGCGGTTGATGGTGCGCAAAGGTGGTGCCAAACGGTCATTGCTGCTTACACCTGTTGCTGTTGGTCCGCAGATGCTGAGGGAAGCGGAGAAGTTCAACATCGACTGCGACATCCGGCTCGTGAAGGATTCCAGTGAAGTTTCCAGTGGCATTAATGTCACGAATTACGAGAAGTTGCATAAGTTCGATCCGTCCGCGTTCGATGCGGTTTGCTTGGATGAAGCGAGCATACTCAAGAGCTTCGCAGGGAAGACTAAACGAGCTTTGTGCGATGCGTTCAGTCAAACAAAGTATCGACTGGTTGCCACGGCAACACCGGCACCGAATGATCACATGGAACTCGGCAACCAGTGCGAGTTCCTAGGGGTTATGCAGCGGGAGGTGATGCTATCGCAGTTCTTTGTTCACGATGGCGGCGAAACATCCAAGTGGAGATTAAGGGGCCATGCGAAGTCAAATTTCTGGAATTGGGTATCGTCATGGGCACTGGCCATCGGGAAACCATCTGACATCGGATTTGGTGACGAAGGGTACCAGTTGCCGGAACTAAACATCTTCGAGCACGTTGTTGAGTCCGATGTGGCACATGCAGGCTTTTTGTTCAACGCGGGAAGTGAGGTGTCCGCAACAAATATCTACAAGGAAAAAGGGCGTTCAGCTGAAGAGAAAGCTGAACTGATTTCTGGATTAGTAAACAATAGCAGTGAGTCATGGGTGTGTTGGGTTGATACTAACACCGAAGCGGATGCACTGCGAAAAGTGATACCTGACGCAGTTGAAGTTCGCGGATCGGATTCTGAAGAGTCGAAGTGTGACAAGCTCGAAGCGTTCACGATGGGTAAAGAGCGAGTGCTAATTACAAAGCCGAAAATTGGCGGCTTCGGTCTTAACTGGCAGCACTGCCACAACACAACATACATGGCCAACTTCTCGTTTGAGATGTGGTATCAAGCCATCCGTCGATTCTATCGTTTCGGTCAGGCCTATAATGTGAACTGCCACATCGTCATGAGTGACAACGAGACGAACCTTGCTGACACGTTGAGTCGCAAGCAGTCAGATTTCACGGAAATGATGTCAGGCATGACCGGAGCGATGAGGGATGGCATGTTCTCTCAACTGTACGGTCGAAAACCAGTGGCTGACTACAGGGCTACATCGCAAATCACAATTCCGTCATGGCTAACAGGAGAATCTTGTGCAGTGCATTGAGCAGGTAACTACCGATGACTATTCGTTGTTTAATGGCGATTGCTGCGAGGTGATTCAGTCGATACCTGATGATTCAGTTGGGTTCACTGTGTTTTCCCCGCCATTCGCAAGCCTGTACACATACTCGGACAGCGAGCGGGACATGGGCAATTGCAAGAGCGACGATGAGTTTTGGGGGCACTTTAACTTTCTTATTCCTGAGCTCCTGAGAGCCGCTAAGCCGGGATCTAACTGCAGTGTGCACTGCATGAATCTACCAACAACGAAGCAGCACAGCGGATACATTGGGATTCGCGACTTTCGCGGTGACGTGATTCGTGCATTCGAGTCCGCGGGTTGGATTTATCACAGCGAGGTCTGCATATGGAAAGATCCCGTGACAGCGATGCAGCGAACGAAAGCGTTGGGACTGCTACACAAGCAGATCGTCAAAGACTCATCGATGAGTCGCCAAGGGATACCCGACTATCTATGCACGTTTCGGAAGCCTGGAGACAGGCCAGAACCTGTATCTGGCGCATTCAATAGATTTATCGGTGATGAGTCCGAGTTCCGAAGCGAAGGCCGGTTTTCGATTGACGTCTGGCAAAAGTACGCAAGCCCAGTGTGGTCGGACATAAGGATGAATCGCACTTTGAACAACTACCGCGAAGGGCGAGAGCAAGATGACGAAAGGCACATTTGCCCATTACAGCTTGATGTCATCGAGCGAGCATTGCAGTTGTGGAGCAATCCCGGCGATGTCGTATTAAGTCCATTTGCCGGCATTGGAAGCGAGGGTTATTGCAGTTTGAAGATGCACCGCAAGTTTATCGGCATCGAACTCAAGCCAAGCTACTACAAGATCGCCTGCCGAAATTTAGAAAAGGCCATTGACGAATCACGGCAGGAGGTGCTGTTTTGACGATCACCGAACTCAAGGACGCGTGCATTGCCTCGACCATCGTGGCGGGGATTCTCTGGGTGGTTATGGAGGTGCTGGGATGAAACCAATAACATCAATTGTGCAACAGGCATTGAGTGTCGCAGAGCAGCGCAAACTTGAACAGTGCGAAGACGAGATCCAACAAGGCGGTGACATGATTGTCAATGCTCTGAAGGTGATCCACGACGACAAGCTGTACCGCGAAGAATTCAAGACTTTTGGCGAGTATGTCAAAGAGCGTGTTGGCAAGTCGCGACAATGGGCTTATCAGCAATTGGCTCACGTTGAAGTCGTCGCCAATATCGCTAAGCAGTCCGAAGATTTGTCTACCATGGTAGACAAATTGCCGGAGCGAGCTACCAGAGAACTGAAGGGGTTGGACACCGAAACACAAACAGAAGTGTTGAAGAAGGCGAGCAGCAACGGAAAGAAAACACCAAAGGCCAAGGACATTAAAGAGGCTAGAGGTGACGTCCAACGCGCTCGCGAAACCGGCAAGGTGAGTGGCGGTACAACGTTCGATGTCGAGGAGATCGAGGAAGCTTCAATTCTTCGTGACGACAATGGGACTCCTATTCCTAAGCATCTCAAAGAGTCTCACGAGCAAGTGGTGCAGATCAATTCGCGACGGAAGCAACTGGACGGCATTAAGCGTGAGTTGCTGGAGTTTGCTGAACGTCCAGGCTGCGAGATGGTCAATCCGCAAGTGATCGACAAGGCCATCAAAGACATCAAGGACGAGTTGCATCAGGCACGATTCCACGTCGTCTGTCCATATTGCCACGGTGACAAGTGCGACCGCTGTAAAAGCTGGGGGTACTTCCCACACGGACGCAAGAACCATCTGCAGACGGAGGTGGCGAAATGACACTGTCACTGTTTGCGGAACTGGACGATTCACCTGTTGTAGAAGATATCAAGGCAGCGGACGCGGTGACGTTGCGACCGTATCAGCGGGAATCCGTGGACGCTGTGTTTGCGGAGTGGGAAGCGGGAAATCGTGCAACGTTGATTTGCCTGCCAACGGGTGCTGGTAAGTCAGTTTGCTTTTCGGAAGTCATGCGGAGTCTGTGCGCATCATGAGGGTTCTCGTCATTGCACATCGCACGGAACTGATCACGCAGGCGGTCGGACATGCCAAGCGGGCTGGTCTGACTGCGGGTATTGAGATGGGTGCGCAGATCTGCCCGAAGCGGACGGACGTTGTTGTTTCAACGGTGCAGACGCTGAATTCAACCCGCCGCTGCGACTGGTGCAATGGCGTGGGTGGGGACTGTGGCAAGTGCAAGGGCAGCGGCAAAGTCTATCGGATGACCAAACTCAATCCGCTCGACTTTGGTGCTGTGATCATTGACGAATCGCATCACGCATCGGCGACTAGTTACCGACGGATCCTCAAGCACTTCATGAGCGGCAACCCCAATTTGAATGTGCTGGGTGTAACTGCGACTCCGAAACGTGCGGACGGTGTTGGACTGCACAATGTCTTCGATTCGGTCGCCTATGAGATGGATTTGTTGACAGGAATCAATGAGGGCTGGCTGTGTCCGATTCGTCAGCGGTTTGTGGAGTGTGAGCACCTTGACATCAGCGGAGTTGGAACCAAAGCGGGCGGGGATCTGGCAGATGGTGATTTGTCGCGTGCCTTCCTGGAATTGACAGCGGATGAAGAACAGACATTGCACGAGATTGTGTATCCGACACTCAAGGAAGCGAACGGGCAGCAAGTGTTGTTCTTCGCGCCGGGCGTGGAACCGGCCAAACATTTTACAGCGTCATTCAACCGCCACGGAGCCACGGCGGAATTGATTGTTGGTGGCACGGACAAGGATGAACGCAAGCGAATTGTTGAGCGGTACAAGAACAAAGAGACGCAGGTTCTCGTCAACTGCATGGTGGCCACGGAAGGATTTGACGCACCAGACACAGCAATCGTGGCCAATGCCAGACCGACGAAATCAGAGAGTCTGTACCTGCAGATTATCGGACGCGGAACTCGACCACTGCCGGGAACGGTGGACGGTCCCAAGACAGCCGAGCTGCGACGTGCTGCGATTTCTGCGAGTGCCAAGCCTTATTGCACTGTCCTGGATTTCGTGGGCAACAGTGGACGTCACAAGCTGGTCAGTGTGGCTGATTGCCTCGCTGGCGAAACCGTGGAAGCTGACGTGTCGATGGCTGTTCAGATGGCTCGCAAGTCAGGTGAAGCGGTCGACATGCAGGAGCTGTTTGAGAAAGCCAAGCAGGCCCGCGAAGAGAAAGAGAAACGAGCGGAAGAACGCAGACGCCAACGACTGGAAACGCGGACCTATGCGGAGTCGGGTGAATACTCTGCGCATGATGTTGATTTGTTTGGTGGTCAGCAGTTTGATCCGTTCACTGATTACCGGCCAACACACGACATGGCGAGCCAGAAGCAGGTCAATCTGCTCATGAAGTTGGGCGTGTCAGCGGAAACGGCAACAGGATACACGAAGCGACAGGCCGGAGCGGTGATTACCAAGCTCAAGAACGGCACTGGCAAAGACTACATTGTCACGTTTGGTAAGCACGCTGGGAAAAAGCTCAGTGAGATTCCGCGTGGTTATGTGAGATGGATGAAAGAGAATCTGGACCGGCCTGAACTGCAACAGCACATTGCACAGATGGAAGGTGCAGGACAACCGCAACGAGTAACTGAGGAGGTGCCGTTTTGAGCGACTGGACAGGGAGCGAACAACAACGCAATCGCACTGAGACGGTTTATCCCGGTGCAAAGCCAACACCATCGAAGCCGGTGTATTTCGTCAGGAAAGGAACCAAGGCGCTGGTGAAACGTGGTGGTGAGAAAACGTTTCGTTCGTACACAGTCAAGGAGGATACCGAGTTCGATTCCGTGTACAGCAAGACAGCACAGTCAATGCAGTTCTTCCGTGTTGGTTACATCTTGTCTGTCACTAACGACCAAGTGGAGATTCATTCGGATTAGATTGCAATTGACGTACGCAAGCAGCATGACCCACTTGTTTGCTGCTGACAGCTCGTCACTGTCGACAACCTGAACCGATTCGAACGAGTGGGAGGGAAGGCTGACAAACCATTTGGGGCTCAGAAACGCCGTTGTGATAACGCCGACTGGGAGGGCCAGATGAGAGGTCAGAGAGAACTGAGTGGCGATGTGCTCCGTATGCCTCGCCTGAAGAATATCAGGGTAGTGTTGAACACAAGACGTGCATGTCGTGAGGAATTAGCCACTGAGTTCGCAGGCGACAAAAAATAATCTGCGGGGTAGGAGGGCACGTTGAGAATCCAATGAAACATGGCACGACTTAGCACTACCGACGAACAACAAACCACATAGGAACGTCAACCTTTGCGGAACGGGTGTTTTCTCAGAGGTGTCAGCGACTCGGAAAGTTACAGACTAAAGATGAACGCTTTACAAATCACACGACGGGACAACAGACGTGACCGGGAACGGACAGCGCAACTTGTCATGATTGGAATCCTGATTGCACAAGGCGAAGTGAGCGTTCATCCGACCAACTGCTGCGACCCGGACATCGCAGCACTCGTTGAACAGTGCCAGGACAAGAGCAAGCATGCCAACGCGATTCGTCAATGGTTCAAAGACAAAGCGGGCGTTCAGGCGAATGACGGTGAGTCGATGCCTGACGCAGTTCAACGGACGGTGAATCTGAACGGTCAGAGGAAGGCGTTGTCAGCGTTGGTGCAAACGGCAGCGACTCAGGCCGGTAACTGGAGTTGCAGTGATGATGATTTCATTCGGTTAGTTCAGCAATTAGCAGCGAAAGGATAATGCGATGCGAACTCGATTTACGCATCTCTCACGTGGCCTGCGTCGTAAGCGTGGGGAGATGAATCAGACTGAGAAAGCGTACGCGAGCGACCTGACCGTCAATCCTGACGTTTACCGTTGGTGGCATGAGCCGTTCTCGTTGCGTCTGTCGTCGCCTAATTCGGGGCAGCCAGCACGGTACACACCTGACTTCCTGGTGCTCATGACTGACGGAACAACCTTTGTTGACGACATCAAAGCGAGCAAGGGGTTTGATGACAAAGCGTCAATCGTGCGGGCTAAGTGTGCAGCGGAGTTGTTTCCGTTGTGGGTGTTTCGACTGGTCTACAAGCGGAGGAAGCGTGATGGTGGCGGCTTTGAAATCAAAGAGGTGTGACGAATTCGAATCTCACCTCAACGCCCACCCAGACGACTGGAAATACCGGCTGGTCTACGCGGACTGGCTGGAGGAACAAAGGGATGCGTTTTGTGAGACGCAGCGGTGGATGGTGGCGTTCGAAACATGTCCTGACTGCGAATACAGAACTTGGGATTGGTGGTCACCGAAACACAGTCTGTTACCCAGCGACTTGCCAGAACATGTTTTTGATAATTTGTGCGATGGCAGAGAAACGGACTTCAGATTCAGAGAATACCCAACTCGCCACGCAGCAGAACTGGACCTGCACAACGCACTGGTCCGGGCTGGCGAGATTCACTGTGCGTTGATTGAGGAGGTGGAAGCGTGAATGATTTGATTCGACTTGCTGCGGAGCGTGCTGTGGACGCATTTGGCAGCACTGACGGGACGTTTAACGCGGCTAATTTCAGCCAAGAATTTGTTGCGATGTCGCCTACGAGTAATCAACTTGACGGGCACATTGTGAGATTGCTTCTTGCTGGTCGACCGGACATTGTCCCACTAAAAGGTGAGCACTACAGGCTAAAGGAAAACCAGCCATCGAAGTCTTCATGCCCACTCAGTACGACGGCAAGGACAACGTGACGGCAGAGGGTTGCAGTTTTCGGTTTGAGAGCTGCGATGCACACTGGAAAGAACAGGAGGAATCGGCGTGAAGAAATGGATTGAGTGTTTGGACGAGCAGGGACGCTCGGAAGTTTGGTGTGCGTGTGACAAGGTGGGGTTGTCGATTTCGCAGCTCCGTGACAAGTCGGATCAGAGCATTAAAGCCGATGCCCTGCGACCAACGCTGGTGCGTAAGTTGCGAGACCTCGGTTATTCGGTACCTGAGATTGGCGACGCGTTGAATTGTGGCAAGGCATGGGTGAAGCAGTATTTTGGGCCTGCTGAGCCCGATAAGTGGCGTGTAAAGATGCCGAAGAGCGTGAAAGCCTACACCGTTCGCAAGCTCAAATCAGGAGACACCATCTTCGAAGAGCTATAGACAATCAATTAGTTCTATCGCATAATGCTCTTGACATACAGGCACTCCGTGCTGACTTAACGACGCCTCCGGCGGTTTCTTCCATCTGCGAAGAAGCCGCCTTTTTCGTTTCCAAAGGTGACAAATGACCGATCAGGAATTTGCGGAACGGATTGCCGCGTCGATGGACGATGGCTTTCTCAACACTTATGGCAAGGTGCTCGTGAAACAGGTCGCCCTTCTTGCTGCATCACGCATTCCGTGGAACTGGAAACAGATCATGCTGTCTGTCGCAGATGGTATTGACGAGTCAGAGAAGCGTGAATGGGTTGAGACGCTGACCACAGAAATCGACAAGCTTCTCAAACTGCCAGTGTACCTAGAGCCGTTCGATGATGATTTCATTCGTCCGGTTGTAGAGCGTGTTTTTGCCTATCTTGAAAAAGGCGTGTCTCTGTGAACCACAAGCTCGCAGACCTGATTGACCGGCTGTTCAAGACATGCCTTGCAGCTCATCAAGAGTGGGAGTTTTCTGCGGTGGAGATTGTGGGAGCGTTGGAATCGGTGAAGTTTGAAGTCTTGCAACATGCAGCCAAGGAAGATGGGGAATGAATCTGGACAATCAAACACTGATGATCCTCGGCCTGGTTGTGCTCGCTGTGCTCAACGTGCCGTGGTCGTATCTGTGGTCGCTCGCCAAGTCGTTCAAGTTGCCCAGCGTGAGCGGTGGCAACGACAAGCTGATTGACAAGCTGGGCGACATTGAACAGGCCATCCGCGATCTGAGGGGCAAGTCGTGAAGCAGTTCGCCAACGGCATGCTGGTCGCGTTCATCGCGTTGCAACTGCTGGCACCAGGCATTTCAGGCATTGGTGGCGAAGAGGATCACGCGCAAGCTTTCATTCACGAATACTGTGGCAATCTGGCTGCGTTGAAGTCGTTTGCTGACGAGGTGGAGAACTCCAGCAAATCGCAGGTGGCATTGGCTCAGGAATGGGCCGAACTCAGCAAGCAAGCCCGGTCAGATGCGTCGAAGCTGATTGACGAGCACGTTGCTGCGATGCTCAAAGAGGGTGCGGATCGGAAACAGGTGGCGGAGTTCATTCGCCAGAGCTGCGAGACGTGGAAACAGATTGGGGAGGCGTTGTAGTGGCTGAGATCTTCACAGGTCTGATTCCCGATTCCGACGAAGTGCGTGCTGATTTCGAGGCACAGGCACTGCCGATGTCGTGGAATTATCGGGAGTATTTCAATCAGTTGGATGTGCTGATTGATGAGACGCACGATGTGACGCAATGGCTGCGAATTGAAGATCAGTCAAGCATGGGCGCCTGTCAGGGTCACGCATTATCGACAGGTGCTGAGGCTGTCCATTTCTATGAATCTGGTAGCGATGAAGTGATCCAGCTATCACGCGGGTTTGCTTACATCGGCAGCCAGTTCATGAGCGGTTCGTCTGGCCGCGACAATGGATCATCAATGATTAGCGGCATTAAGTTGCTGCAATCAACGGGACTCCCACTGGAATCAACAGTGCCGTACGTGGCGAACTACAGTCAGATGTATTCGCGATACAAAGAGGCAGCACGCAATCAGCAGGTGCTGGACGAGGCGAAGCAATTCATTGTGCCTGATCATCTTGTCTGCGAATCATTCGAGCAGGCAATGGCCTGGGTCGCGTGTCGGTGTGGAAGCGTGCATATCGGGATGCGTTGGCCGATTCCGATTGATTCCCGAGGCGTGGCTCAGAACTACAAAAGGGCTGGCAACGGTGGGCATGCAGTCGAAGGTGTGACGTGCCAGAAGTGGGACAGTCAGTGGTATCTCAAGGTCGCCAACAGTCACAGCACACGTTACGGCGATGCGGGTTATTTCTACTTGGGCAAGCAGGATTTCGAAGACATCCGGCGCGAGAATCGTTTCGGCGTGTATTTGATTGGTGCGCCGGGGACGCACAAAGAGCCGAACTATACAGGTCAATTCAACTTGATGGGGTGAAGCGAAGTGTCCGCAACCTAGCGTAGCGGTTGCATGAAGGACACGAAGCAACAAGCGACCAAAGGGAGCGAAACAATGAAGCAGTTGATTACCATCACGATACTCATCGTCACGGCCATTGCGGTTGTCGAATCACAGCAGGCACCACCGAAGCCGATCACCTGGAGAGAGGACAAGGACCAGAGCGGTGAACCGTTCATTGTGCCTGTGCAGGATCTTTCTGGCATCGACATCGCAGCCACGATTGGCGAGCCAGGTTGCACGTGCAATTGCGATGGTAAATGCATGGAGGCGATTGCGGAACTGCGAGCGGAAATCGAAGCGTTGAAGGTGGAATGTGCCAACTGTGGGTGTGGTCCGAAGCCGTTGCAGTCGGTGCCAAGTGTCGGTGGCAAGACAGTCACAATTCGCGGGCGTTCTTACAACCTCAATTCATACCTCGCCCAGCACGGCAATGGCGTGCAATACGGCGTTGCAGGCATGTCGATTGATGAGCATTTGGGACATCACGGAGTGGAGGACGCTTCACATTTAACCACGCAAGAAAAGCACGACCTCCATTCCGCGCTACACCATGCGGGCGTTGAAGCCAACGGCAATTTTGTCGTGCGGCAAACTTCGCCCAAGGTTCAGGCCAGTACAACCCGACGTAGCTATCCTAGCAGCAGTGGTTGTGCCAATGGTCGGTGCAATCAGCCACAACGACGGTTTCGATTATTTCGATGAACACAGACAAGATCCTCTCCGACGCCGCAGCCGCTTACGTGACATCCCCACGCGTAAGTGAGCTGCGTGCGCGGTTGAGGATGTCTCCGTTCAATCGCAAACAGGAGAAGCAGCGTATTCGCGACAATGCACGGGAGACGTTGCGGTTGAGCGTGGGGTTTTATCAGGCGGGGTTGATCGAGCAGTTGATTTTAGCCTGGACGATTGCCAAGTGGGTGCGGTGGATCATGCAGCGGGTGTTTAACAATGAGTAATGCATTCGAAGTCGCCAAATTGAAATGGCGAGTCATTGAGACAGAAGCGACACCAACAGAATAACAGAACATCTCCATCAATCCCGTTGAGGTGCCGGGGGTGAATACGACTCGTGATCGAATTCGCAATCACAGTGGAGCGGTGCAAGTCCGAAGTGCCTCACAACACAAATGAAGTGGTCAGGATTAGAAAGATGACGCCGTGATTGACGAAGTTGGAAATTTCATTGCCACGGTGGGGTTGCCCGCGGCACTCTGCTGTTTCTTCGTGTGGCATTCGTCTAAGCGGCAGCAGAAGACAGATGACCGCATCGACGAACTTGAACATTGGGTGCGAGGTGAGCTTGTCGACATCATCAACAACAGCAACGACACGATCAAATCCAACACAGCGGTCATGCGAGACAACATGGAAGTCATAAAGGATATCGACCACATCCTGAAGCGGTCGGGTGATCATCAATCGGCGGAGAAAATGCGATGAGTCTAACCTATGCAGACATTTCGGAACTTGTAGACGCTGGCAATTCGGCGGCTGAGATTGCGACGGCACTGGGACAGGACACTCGGCACGTTCGCGATTGCTGGGCGACCAAGCAGCACGCAGACGCAAGTTCGCCGGACCTGCTGTTCATGTTGACAGCTCGCTACGACGTACTTTCATTGGACAAGTCAGCGGCCTGGACGGGATCACTCATCGATGCGATTGAAGCAACTGGCGATTCAGCGTTGATTGCCGGATTCAACAAGTTCCTGACTCAGTTGCAGATCACCGGACGCAAGGTGCTCACTAATTCCGACACCACTGGACTGACTGGTTATTTGGTCACGGAGATTGCCGGAATCGTGGGTCAGCTTGTGGAAGCACGCGGGCAGGGAATCACAGCGGCTGAAGTCGTGGCTGATGTCTACACTCTCACAGGTGGTCCACGTTACACCGGAGTCGATGCGGCGGCAGTGCAGGCGTTGATTGACTTGCAGGCCAAGAAGGGCGTCATCGACACAGCCATCGCAGCGGAACAGGCGTTGGCATCGCCTCACAATGTTGCTGTGAGTCGCCTGCAATCGCTCAAGAATCAGGACACCTACGCTCTGACGCTCGCTGAGATTGAAGCGGAGATTGCGACGGTGCGGGGGTACCCTGCGACGTATCCAGCGGGGGGTGAATAGTGTCCGCATTTGTCATCAAGGTTAAAACGGATAACACCGGCACGTCCAGCAACGACCAGTTTACGCTGCCAGGGAATTCGAGCTATTCGTACAACTTCGACGTAGACTGGGGCGATGGATCTCCAGTCGAGACGATCAATACCGGGTCGAGTTGGACGCACACGTTTACTGGTGGGGCTGGCACGTATTCGATTTCGATTACAGAAAATGTGGCAGGTGGGTTTCCTGCGATCAACTTCAATAATGGTGGCGACAAAGCCAAACTGTTGGAAATAGAACAATGGGGGACTAACCGATGGGATACATTCAATTCAGCGTTTTATGGGTGTAGCAATCTCACCTTTACCGCAGCGGATTATGCAACGGCGAATACAGGCGGAGTCACATCGTTTTTCTTAGCGTTTGCCGCCTGCCAGTTCGCGTCTTTCCCGCTCATTGATACGTCAGGCGGGCAAGACTTCAGCCTGGCGTGGATTAACGATCCATTGACCTCCTTCCCGGCGATTGATACCTCCAGTGCTTTGACATTGCGTAGAGCCTGGAAGGGTTGCAGCTTGTTGACGTCCTTCCCTGCGATATCAACGAGCACGGTTACAGATTTCTACGAGTCGTGGCAAAACAGCGGGTTGACGTCCTTCCCGCTTATTGACACTTCCGCCGGTACTACGTTTCGCGGATGCTGGCAAAACACCAATCTTACTGAGTGTGCGCAACTCGATTTCACGACAATGAACAACGGCGTCAATGCGTTCGCGGGCGTTACACTTTCTACGGAATCATACGACGCAATTCTCGCCAACTCGTTCGCAAACAACGTCAATAACAACGTGACGTTTCACGGCGGAAACAGTAAGTATGCCAGCAAAGGGCAGGCTGTACGTGACGTGCTGACAACATCACCTCGCAATTGGACGATCACGGACGGTGGGTTCGACTCTGAGTTTTCGTACGGTGGCATCGTCCCGCAACTGCTTCTACGGCGACGTAGGCTATTTGGAGGTTTGGTGATATGAGCACGCCGATTCAAGCAGGCAGTACGGATCAACGGTTGCGGTGCGTGGCTGTGCAGGACGATTACAGCACGTTCAAAACCGATTTACAGATTGCGGACATCCAATCACTTGTCGTCAAGCGGTCGGGTGCTGCTGATGTGACGGTGACTGAAAACGCACTCGATACCGATCCAGACGACGCACACACAGACGGCAACATCTACAACGCTGGTGGTGGTGAGTACCTGGTGAGTGTGCCTGATGCTGCGGTAGCAAGTGGTGCGCCCAGTGTGAAGATTTATGGGACGTGGACAGACGGTGGAGACAGTGGGTATTTGATTGGTGATCCGTATCCGCTGGTGGGTTACGACTGGCAAAGTAGCGAACGGTCATTGACGACGGCAGCGACTACGGCGATTGGCACTACCTTCCTCGGCACCGCATTGACCAAAGGCAGTGCCGGGACAATCGAGCGTGCGTTCTGGCAGATTCTAAAAACTCAAGCCGTGACTGATGGCACTGCGGTTGCTGACGCTGGCAATACCGTCACGCAATTCCAGACCAATCTGACTGCACCTGATTCACAATACGACCACATGATCCTGGTGTTTGTCAGCAACGGGCTGGAAGGGGAAGCACGACCAATAGATACCTACGTGCAGGCGAATGGCGTGATCACATTGCAGGAGCCATTGACAGAGATACCCGTGGGTGATGAGGAGTTTGTGATCTTGCCGCAGCACTCGCATCCAATCAGTGAGATTCAAGCGGGACTGGCGACTCCTGCGGATCTACAAATCACAATTGCACCGCTCCAGGCATCAATCACAGCAAGGGTCAATGGAACTACGATCAATTACTTCGTCGGTGAGGTGGTGGCTCAGACTGTCGCAATCACCGACTCGGCGGGCAGTGCAGTGGATCTGTCCACCAAGACCTTACAAGTAGTGATTGATTCGCCAAAAGCCAGTCACGGCGACGTGCAGGTCATTGCCAGTGGCTCGATTACTGTCAGTGGTGCAAGCAACAATCAGATCACTTTCGTTAACACAGCAGCAGTGACAGCAACCGCGAGAACATTGCGATGGGCATTGAGGGACACGGCGAATGGTGACGAGGTGTTGGCACACGGCAGGGTTGTTGTGACCGAAGCAGCGGAGGAGGACTGATGGCGACATCTGCGAAGACATCCAACCGCAACAGGTGGAGGCGAACCAGCAAGCCGCATGAACTGTACAACACTTATGGCAAGCACGGCTGGCGAGGTAAAGATGGTCTGCGTGCCAGACATCTCTACTTGCAGCCGTTCTGTGTCGAGTGCCTGAAGGAGGGGAAACCACTGCATGACTGCACACCAGACAAGCCAGTGGTTGACCACATCAAGCCACACAAGGGAAGGAAGCGGTTGTTCTTTGATGACAATAACTTACAGACGCTGTGCGCATCACACCACAGTGCGAAGACAGCAGCAACAGACAGTACGTTCACTGGCTAGGTAATGCTGGTAATTTGGGAAGTGTAGCGAAACGCGGCAGGATGGGGGGGTGTATCATTTTGCAACACCCGAGGACCATTGAAAT
>Ga0208019_1000143_pt1 | contig 38462 bp, 64 predicted proteins | sample CB_VirMetaG_5_FD_184540 | JGI IMG/M metagenome (GOLD analysis project Ga0208019, IMG submission 184540) | Freshwater to marine saline gradient viral communities from Chesapeake Bay - CB_1508_1D Viral MetaG (SPAdes) (version 4) | ecosystem: Environmental > Aquatic > Marine > Coastal | place: USA... | reverse complement strand
TAGCTCAGCCCCCGTGGTGCGTTCCATGCTCCAGGAGTACCTTGAGCCATAAAATGGCAACAGACTTGGTTATCCATCACAGACACCTACCCAGCCACACCGAATGCGTGTGTCAACGCGAGCAGTGCAGCGAAGAACATAGCCAGGAAGGTGACGGTTATCAGGAACTCTCTGATCAGTTCATTCCAGTTCATGCTTGAGCCTCTCCAGTAGTTGCGCTTCAGTGCCGTAGTTCTTTTCCCGCTCGATCTGTCCTGCATGGATAGCCACACCGTATCCGCCTGTTCTGTGGTGGCTGTGACACAATGGGATAGCGTCACGATGTTTAGCCTTCTGCCCTGCTCCTGCGAGGAAGCGGGGATGGTGGATCTCTGGAGGTGAGAACAGGCCGAGGTGCCACCGGCAGACGACGCAGCCGTAATCTGAGAGGCTGTTGAGGTGCTGTTTCTCTGCCTTGGTCATAGTGTTATGCGGCATTCGTTCCGCTCTATCCCTCTGTTATGAGGCGCTAGTCCTCATAGTCCTCAAAACAATCCACCTCTCCGCACTCCGGGCAGATGTTGAATTTAATTTGGTGCGATTTCTTATCAGAAGAAGCATCTTCATCCGAGCAAAGTAGTTCGCTGTTGTAGCCCTGCCAGCCACATTCTGTGCATTCAATTTCAGGTTCCACTGTCTGTACTCCGTAAATAAAAGTGCCTCATAACAAGGCCAATTCACGCGGAATCGCTACGCTCTATTGACCTTGATCACTTCCCCGACCTTGAGCCCCTTCAGCGCCTCGAAGTCTTCGTCGTGCGCCGGGGAGAGGCCGGTCGGGGTTTTGATGAGGAGTGATTGAGTCATCTACCTGGATCAGTGCCGCTTGCTTGCGTGGTAGTCCTGCAGCTGCCCCAGGATGTGATTCAGGAACAGGTCTCCCTGTACCTCTTCGCCGTTTTCACCGACAACCGGTTCAGGTGCTCCACCACAGGCATTGATCACCGCCACATAGCTGACGTGGAAGTTATCGCGGTCTTTCGGATCCATATCCAGGTACTTGAACGCGGCGTGGATGCCTTCCTTGTTCAGACCCATGTTGACGAGCTTCGCCTTCTCGGCCTGCATTTCGGCATTGAGCTCCTTCCGCTTGTCCTTGATCTTCTCGATAGCCTTCTTGCCGGCGGCGATCTTCTCGGCATACTCAGGCTCGAAGGCGACGTGTTTTGACATTTCCTCCTGGTTCTTGAGGCCTTGCTTGAGTTCCCTTTCTGCCTCTGCATGTGCCTTTGCCATAGGGCCGTTCTTGGTGCCGTCTATGGACTGCACGTTGCTAGTCCCGCCACCAATGTTTTCGTTTGTTGCTGCATTTGATTCCGCCATTTCTCTTCCTCTCTCTGTTGAATCCAGGTCAGACCCACAGCGAGTGCTGACCATGCGTGTTTGGAAACCCCGTACAAGGGGCCTGGTTGCTTCTTCGTGCCGATCTGAGGCGTAGTGCCTCCACCCTCGGCGGGGTACAAATCCAGAATTGCCTGTCGCACGTTCTTGTCTTTCGCCCTGGAGCTACCGCACAGGTTGAGTTTCACATCACGGCGATAGATGCGATCACAGTTCTCGGCGCCAAAGGCCTGAATGAACCGGCCCATCCAGAGGACGGTCTCGAATGTGGTTGCACCCACTGACATACCCATACCGGCGATCATCTCGAACGCCATCCGTTCACAGGTGTAGCAATGGACGAACGGAATCTCCTGGATCAGCACTTCGTTCTTGATCTCGGGTTTCGCCCAGCTGACCTCTTTGGTCTCGGTATCGAGCACCAGAGCGCCGCTGACTTCAGTTCCCGGGTCAATGCACAGCAGTTTCATTGCTCAATCCCTCACGTACTTGAGAATTTCAGACGGGTGTTTCGATGAGCGTATCCAGTGACCGTTGGCCCACAGAAAAACCATGCCGCGTAGGCCGATCTTGTAGTACAGGCCATCGATCCGGACGGATGCTGCGTCAGTAGGTCTGCTCATGCGGCCTTGCTCCCTTGTCCGTTGCAATGTTCTCGGTGCAGTCCCAGGAGTTTGTCTCCGAGGCTCCATGCGGGATCTTTCGTCTTGCCCGTGCTGAGTTGCTTGACGCTCCAGTAGTGGGCATCTACGGCTGCGGCAACCGAGTTGATATTCCCGAACTCCTGCACCAGGTCGGCGAGGATCTGCTTCCAGTTGGGTTGTTCCATCACCATGCCCACTTGCTGCCGCCGATGATGATCAGCGCAAACGCCAGGAGCATGAGCCAATCGATACGGGTTGCCTGTTTTTCCAGTTCCTTGTCGTGTTCTTTCATCGCGTATTCCTCCGCGTTTTAGGGGTTCACAAATTTCAATTCAGGAAAATGCGTTCATCGGGGTTAGGCCATGGCATAGCCCCTGCGCCCTGCTTTGGTATCCACTGCTGAGATTTCTCGTGCCACCAGAAGCCCCACAGGCCCTCCCATTCGCCGTGACGCTGCTTGGCCACTCGGATGTAGCAGTCGGGCTTAGATTTGACCTCCTCGGGCACGTCAGGGGCTCCGTACTCGTCTTTCGGTGCCTCTCTGAGCCGTTTTTCCTTTCCGGCATTGCGTCCAACGATCAGCACGTTGTCTGCGAGGTCGGTAATCTCACCAGCCCCCTTGATGTCCCACTTGGTTGGGATCTCGGCTTCGTTTTTGCCCTTGCGAATGTGGACGACGAGGTGGACGTGGATGTTGTATCGCTTTGCCACCCAGCAGAGACGATCCACAAACGTTTTCTGGCGGGAGTAGTCGTCAGGGCCAATACCGCACTTCACCATCGAGTCGATCATGATGTGCTTGACCCCGCACTTGGTTGCCGCCCAATGACAGACGGCCAGAATGCGGTCTGACTCGACGGTATCCACCTGGTCGTAAATCCACAGATTTTCTGTCTTGGCGAAAAAGCCCCGGATGAATCCCTCTGTTGGGTTGTCCACGCCAGCTGCCTGTCTGACCATGCGCCCCATGGTCGCCTCTGGCTTCATCTCCATCGACGCAATGAGCACGGAGGTATGCGGTATCAGCCACAGGGCACACTGGCCCATGACGAGAGATTTACCGTTGCCGTTGACGCCAGCCCAGATCGTGACCTCACCAGGTCGAAATCTGAATTTGTCTTTGGTGCGCTGCCACGGCATCGAGTCACCGTAGACGGCAACACCCTTGCGCATGCGGTCAACGGTCGAGTCCAAGAAGTCCTTGGCCGGGCATACCGACTGGCTTTCCTGGTTTGCCGTGAATTCGAGTAGCTCGCTGTCTTCGAGAATGTTCATTCAAAAATCACCGTGTCAATTTCGCTGATTGGCTGCTGCTTTCCGGCAAACCGATCTTCTTTCGGGAAAAGCCCCTTCCATCCATTCGCGATGGATTTGTCTACACACGCTTGCTGGTGGGCGTGAGTGAGATCGACAAGAACGTTGGCGGCTTTCGTCTTCGCCAAGTCAGTCATGGGAGATTTGATTTCTTCACGATGGGCCACGTATTCGGCCCACGCCTTGAGGTTCAGTCCTGCAGGAGGAGTCCAGGTTTCAGGGGGTGGAGATTTTTCTTTTTTGCTTGTTTTTTTCTTTCTTGTTTTGTTGTTTTCATTGTTGTTAGTGGTTACTTGTTGGTTATTCGTTGGTTGTTTGTTGGTTACTCGTTGGTTATCTTGCTGGTTACCGCTTTGGTACTTGTGGTAATTAATTACTGTAATTACAGTGTGTTGCGGAGATGTTTTGATGGTTATCTCGTTGGTTGATTTTAGCTTCCTTAGTGCTGTGCGAATTTGCATAACTGAGAGACCTAGTTCTGCGCTCAATACGTCACGAGAGGTGATAAAAGAACCCTTCTCAATCGTAATTCCACGCCAGCTTTTGTCCTCATGATTGGCCCTCAGCAGACAGTGAATGAACAGCCGCATGGTGTTGGCGTCGTCATACCACTCCCACTCTAAAAGTTTCCTATGAAGACACACCCAGCCCTCAGACATTGGCGTTCCTCACCCGCATAAAAGCATCTCTTTCCATCCGTAAATCAGTCTGAGAAAGACGCCTGCCTGACGCCCTGAAATGCTTTGCAAGCTCCATGACCACCATCCCAGATGGAACCAGTGGATCTCCGCCCTTGGAGGTCTGGTAGGCGCGCACAGCGCCGTCTAGCACCGCTTCCTGATCAACTCCCGCGTCAAGCAGCTTCTGATACTCCATCCGAGCAATGTTCAGAGGCCTGCGATGACTTCTAAGCATCTCAAGGTCAATCAGGTTGCCGTCTCTTGCTGCAATATCAATGGCCGTTTCCAATTGGTCGTCCATCTTCAGCACAAGGTCATACCGTGAAGGGTCTTTTTGGAGTTGCGCGTAAAGCCTGTAATCGAATCCGCTCATCTTTGTCGTCCCAGCCTTTTAGCCAGTCATTGATCCAATCTGTGTTCTCATGCTCCGGATGCCAGTTCGGCGGCTGCCTGGGCCTTCCTTCGGTTCGGGTCCAATACCCTTGGAGGTAGGCCGGCGCTCCGGTCTGGCTCCTAACCATTCAGCGGCTTGAGCCACTTTTTCCGGGCATTTATCGTGTTGCAGGTAGGGAAGTGCCTCCACGGGTGGTTTCCCTTGTGCTTATTCGATTTAGGCGGTCTGGCGTTAGGTTTCTCAGCCATTGATTACCGCCTGCAAATTGCTGAAGTGCTTCAGGCGCTTTTCCATCGTCGCCAGTTTCTCAACGGTCTGAATGAACTCACGTTGGAGTTCGGCCATTTCGTCTGCTGGTTCCATAGGCTCAGGGCGCTTGTAGTCGCACCAATCGGTAATGAAATACATCCCGGCATGGCAGTTGATCTTTCTCGCCTCAGTCAGGATAAAGAGCACCTGCTCAATGTTCAGGACATCGCGTTTAGCGGTGTTCAATGCGTCGTTGAGGCGATTTCCAGCCTTGTCGACAGGCATTTCAGGCCATAGGGCAGAACCAATGGCCTTTGCACCTCCGAGCGCCTGCACGCAGGTTCTCAGCGCCTCGTAGATGTCTTCGTGAAAGAGTTGTTCTTGTTCCATTTCCGTACCCTTCCGTTACGCACGGACAGCGACTGACAGCAGGCCCGTGCTAAAAAAAATATGCCCGCTGCAGGAGCGCAGCAGGCACGAAATAGCCCCTACAGGAAAGTGGCGGAACAATGAATTCCGGTACTTTCCGTCAGAGCCAAGGGAGGTATTCGGGGTCATGCGGCAGACTCAGAGTCAAGCGATGGCATCCACTGTGGATCTGGATAAATGTCTGGTCGCATTTCGTGAGGGGTTACAGCCCCACTTGAACCATGAAATATCTTCAGCACTTGTTCTGCCGGGACTTTCTTCCACTGACCAGGAGCCTGTTTCTTGATGCCGCAGTAACCAGAAACCGCAGTTGGTCCGCCTGCTCGTTCGATGATGTCTTTAATATCCATGCGGATAGTAAAGAGTAACTTTACTCTGTAGTCAAGTTTCTCTATAGCGAAATAGGTCAAGCAATGCTTTATAAAACGAACATGAATGAATTATGGAAAATGATAAAGAAGGCGAGGCAAGACGCAGGATTGTCACAAGAGCAGCTTGGAAATTCATGCAAACCGCCAATTTCAAAGGCGGCTGTAGGTTTATGGGAATCAGATAACCCTGAAAAAAGGACTAAGCCAAAATACAGAAACCTTAAGACAATCAGTAGGGTTACTGGTGTTCCTATGGAAGCACTTTTAAACGCTGCATCTAGTGATAATACTGAAGAACACGAAACACACAAGCCAACCCAGAAACAGCTAGACCTAATTGATAGGTACGAATCTGCAACCCCAAAGGTTAAAAAGGCCGTTCTTGCAATCCTTGAGGCTGGAGAAGAGTTTTCAGACTACCTGGTCGGAGAAAACCCGACCGTCACTTCCTTCGGGAAGGATGCCGTTCAGAGCAGTCGATGAGATATGCGGCAACCATGGCAAGTTTTTTCACATTTTCAAGCCCTGGATGCCCAACAGGGAAATACTCCTCAAGCTCTTTTGCGTTATCTTCTATTGTTTCGCTCGCACTACGCAAAGCATCCAGGATGCTTATTCGTGAAGGTGCCTTCTTAAGATCGAGCCTGGTTCTGCGCTTGACTGCTGTGACTGATTGTTTCGGGGGGAATTCTAGGATGAGAGCCCCTGCCCCTGCTTTGTCCTTTTGCATGGTACGTCCTACGTCCAAATGTTTGACACAGGCTACAGCGCCTGTTGGCTCACACCATGAGCCTGTCCGAAATGCTGCAGGGTTTGGGCAGCGGGGAGCCGTTTTGTATCAGGTAGTGTGACGCGGCGCAATACACCGGACATACCCTGTCCGGTTTTGTGTGTTTTGACCTATAAAACCGGACATACTCTGTCCTCTAGGATTTCACGGGCCTGCCGATATATCAGGCATGAGTCCATCAGCCATCGCCCAGAACCTGCGATTGGCAAGGGAAAGCGCCGGGTTGACACAACAAGAAGGCGCCCGGATTACAGGTTACAGTGAGCGCCACATTCGCCGCCTAGAGACAGAGGGGACGCTTGATCTCGGGGTGCTTGATCATATTGCCAGTGCCTATGGTGTGCACCTGGCAACACTGATATGGAAGCCTGCCGAATGGAAGCGCGTATCCCTTAGCCTAACCCCACCAGTCATCAGGGACTGGTACAACGAAGACACATAGCACGGAAGGAGAGGTACGCAACCATGGCAATCAGTCTTGTGATGAGCTACGCCTTACGCGTTGAAACCGTGCTAGGCGTCGCTTTGAAAAGCGCTCTACCTCGTGACGAGGAAGCAGCGCGAGATGACCAGCTCCACCAGGAAGCACTATCAAACGACCCCCAAGCCGCTCTATTTCTTGTCGGAGTAGATCGGCGGATTGTGTTTCCGGAACTTCGCTCATTGAAACCTCGCGATTCTAATAAAACCAAACATTGATCGGGCCGAAAGGCGATAATCCTATAGGGATGGCACAATGGCCTTTCCGGCTAAACATCCATCTCAATAGTATTTCCAAATTTCGGATGAAACCTATCTAATTTCTGCCAGCGTTCCACCTGTTGGTGCCTGAAAACGAACAAGGTTCTTCATCCTGCTCATTAAGTCATTGGAAATAAACGGGGAAACTGCTTTTCCTGATGCAAATTTGGTGATCCGATCACCCCCACAACTAGCCCATCATAACTTTACTCGCTACATCAAAGTAAAGTTTTCCTTGCCCTTTGCGTAAAGTTCTGCTTTACTCTCTCCCAACACAACGAAACAGGGAGAGATCAAGTGAGCATCCTCGATCAAAACATCGCACTCCGGAAATCACTTCAGGACCTCTGCAATGCCAGAGATCTCGCCATTGAAGAGTTCACCTTGGCCGGCGAGTGCCTGAAGCGTAGTGAGCAGGCCCTGAATGAGATCACCTCACACGCCTTCCCCTGGGATGCAAAACCACATCTCTCCCTCGAAAAGTTCATCAGAGAGATTGATCGCCGGATGTGGCGTCATGCCTTCGATAAAACCGGCCTCATGCAGTACATGGATGGTAAGGCGCGGAAAGAGTTCGACAAGGAACTCGACCAGAACCCCCCGGCATTCACCATGGAAAACTGCCGGGAGAACCTTCTCACCGCAGCCAGCAATGCAGATGAGTTCTTTGTACGTGGCCTGGTTGAGTTCTTTCTCGCGCTATCGAAGCGCCACAAGACCAACACCAACGAACCGTTCAAGGTTAGCCGGAAAGCCATTCTGGGCTATGCAGTCTCCAACTTTATTGGAATGACTGTGAACTACAGCACCTATTCCAATGGCTCTGATCGAGTCAACGACATGGACCGCATATTCAAGACCCTGGACGGCAAGAAGCATCAACCAAGAGCACTTGAATCTGCCATCAACACGGCCTGGAAAGAATCCAACGTATTCGAAGACGAGTACTACCGGATCAAGGGTTTCAAGAACGGCAACATGCACATCGAGTTCAAGCGCGAAGACCTGCTCGAAAAAGCCAACAAGCTGATTTCTGATTACTACCAGGGTCAAGCATTGGCAACTGGCGCAGCTGCCTGAACGAGGACGCAAGATGGACATCACCTTCCCCGATTTACACGAACTGCCCTTCAAGGCGCGAATCAATCTGTTCTGCTCAGTCGATGAGGCTGGCCATGAAGAGGTTGAACACCTGGCGGTCTATCCGACGCTGGAGATCACCTTCGGCTATTTCCCGGGATCGATCGACATCACCGATCTGTATGTCCTGGGAGAGGCCCCGAACGGATTTCTGACCCGTCACATTCACATGGGTCTGAGGGCGAACGGTGGTATCGAGTGGCTGGAGGGAAAGATTCTGCCGGTGTTCGAGGCTGAGTTAGCGCGGCACGGAGAGCAGGCGAAGGCTGAGAACTACCCTCCTTCGAACACGCACATGACCGGCCACTTTCCAGGTGTTCGGTTTGACTACCGTACCCCTCAATTCCTAGCGGAGTGAATCAGTCATGACCTACCACATGAAAGACGTTAAGGGCCTGGGCTCTCGACTGCGCCGCGTTTGGTATCAGATCAAGCGATTCTATCAAGAGGTGCCGGAGCTGTGACCGAGCAGGAATACCAAGCAGCCATCCCGAAGTGTTGCCGGTGGAGAACCTTTCAGGAGCACTGGGACGCTCTCGGGCTGTGCTGGGGAATAACCCACGGCCTGATTCAGAAACAAGGCGAAAGCTACTGCGATACCTGTGACGAGAACGTGAACAACGATCAGGAAAACCAATGCAACCATTGACCCTATGCACGAACACCGACTGCCCGATCAAAAGCGATTGCCTCCGTGCCCAGGCATGGCCGGAAGGCGAGAAGCAGAGCATGGGCTTTTTTCACCCGGTCTATCTGCCTGATGGTGCCGTGTGCGCCCACAAGAAACCAATGACAGAGACGAAGGAAAAGTAATGGCACTGACCGCAGAACAACTGCATGAACACAATACCGGTATCGGCGGCACTGACGCTGCCGTTATCGCTGGATGTCACCCCTACAAGACTGAGCGAGAGCTCTACCACGAGAAGCGCGGAGAGATCGAACAGGAGGACATCTCAGACAAGGATGCTGTCTATTGGGGCAACGTCCTGGAAGACACTGTAGCCATTGAGTTTGCTCGTCGCACCGGTAACAAGGTGCACCGGGTAAACAAGACGCTCAAGCACCCGGACTACCCGTTCATCATCGGCCACATTGACCGAAATATCGCGAAGACTGACCGCGCCCTTGAGTGCAAAACAGCAAGCGCCTACATCAGCCGCGATGCTTGGGGGCCATCGGGTACCGACCAGGTTCCAGAGCACTACCTCATCCAGTGCCAGCACTACATGGGGCTGTTGCCGAAAGTCAAAGTCTTCGATCTGGCTGTGCTGATCGGCGGTAACGATTTCCGCATGTACGAGATCCCCAGAGACGACAACCTGATCAGGTCATTGGTTGACCTGGAAGTCGCCTTCTGGGACCGCGTAGGTGCTGCCAATGCTCCGGAGTTCGACTACTCACACGAGAGCACTATCGAACTCATTCAACGGCTCTACCCGGGCACAGACGGACAAGTCATCGAACTGCCTGCCGGGGCTCTGCATTGGCACGAGGTACTTACGAAAGCCAAAGAGGTTGCCAAGACCTACGAGAGCGTCATCGAGGGTGCAAAAGCACATCTTCAGGAATTGATGGGGCAGTCCGCGGTTGGCTTGATCCCGGGCATGGACGGCGCAGGCTACACCCGCAAGTTGACGAAGCGGAAAAGCTTCACCGTAGAGGCTACCGAATACATCGATTTCAGATTTACCAAAAAACCGAAAGGGGTTAAGTAATGAGCGCAGCAACGGAACAGATTGGAAACGCTCTACAGAGCGTAAACGAGCAGGCAGGCAGCCTGCAGGTACAGGGAGGCTATCAGGGCGCGTTCTCATCTCAGAGCAACTTTGAGGCCGCCCAGCGTATGGCTAAGGCCCTGACCAGTTCTTCTCTGGTGCCTGCTCACTTCCAGGGCCAGAACAACCTGGGCAATGCGGTGATTGCGCTTGAGCTCTCGCAGCGTATCGGAGCGTCACCGTTGATGGTGATGCAGAACCTCTACGTGGTACACGGCAACCCGGGATGGAGTGCAAAGTTTCTGATTGCCACCTTCAACCGTGCCGGTCGTTTCTCTGCAATCAAATACGAATGGAAGGAATGTGATGAGAACAGCCATGAGTATGGCTGCAGGGCCTATGCGACTGAGTTCTCTACCGGGGAGAAGATCTACGGCCCCTGGATTACCTGGAAGCTGGTCAAGGCCGAGGGCTGGGACAGCAAGAACGGCTCCAAGTGGAAAACCATGCCGGAGAAGATGTTCATGTATCGCGCCGCCGCTTGGATGATCGATGCGAACGCTCCTGAAATCTCCATGGGTCTGCCGACTGAAGATCAACTTCACGATGTCTACGACGTGGATCCGCAGACTGGCGAGATCACCAACACAATCAGCGCCAGACGCGAGAAACCAGAAGCAACCAGAACTTCGCAACTGAGCGAAAAGCTCAGGCAGAAGGCCGATGAGATCCAGGACGCTGAGATCGTTGAACCAGAAGAGACCAAGGGCGTAGTCGAAACGGTAACCGAAGACCAGCTCGAATCGATCATCAACCAGGCTGACTCTGTGGAGTCCCTGGACGATGTGATCGAGATGTCCGAAGGCCTGCCCTCTCAGGCAGCGAAAAAGCGCATCTCCGAGAAGGTAGCCATTCGTAAGAGCGAATTCGAACAGGAGTAAAAACGATGCTGATCTTGACTCGAAGAGTTGGAGAAGAACTGGTCATCGGCGATGACGTAACCGTAGCCGTCCTTGGAACCAAAGGTAATCAGGTACGGATTGGCGTCAATGCACCAGATGACGTGTCAGTTCATCGCCAAGAAGTCTACGAACGTATCCAACGTGAAAAAGCCGCAGGAGGCAAACAGTGACAACCGAAACACCGAAAAAGAAATCCGCATCCATCGACCTGGAAGGCAAGGCCGCTCGTGACTACGACGTGATGGAAAAACACGTAACTGACACCCTGCCAGGCATCAAGCCCAATCGTGCCGATGTGCTGCGACACGCGCTCCACATCGCCGCAGAGAAGGTGGCAGCAGGTTAACGGTTTGCCGGCCCCGGGGACGACTCCCCACACTGTACTTCCCCAACAGTGACCCTCTCCCGGGGCTGGCTCTTTGAGGAATATGCAATGCACCACGAATTGAAAATATTGGAACCGTTCTTTGAAGCGGTGATCCGTGGTCAAAAGAAGTTCGAGATACGCAGCAATGTCGATCGAGGTTTCCAGAAGGGTGATACCGTCCTTCTCAAAGAGATCAAGAGAGGCACTTGCGCGGACATCTACACCAAACGAGAGCAGATGATTGAGATCACTTATGTAAGCGACTACAACCAGCCAAGCAACCAAGTTGTGTTCGCATTCTCTCTGCTTGGTGAGTCAATAGGTACATAAGGGACAGATTCAATGTCAGACACCGAAATCAAGAAGGCAGAGAAGCGCGGCTATTCGAGGGGCTACGCGGCTGCTGAAAGACGCGCAGATAAAGAATTATCCGACCTTGGAAAGAAGACCGAGCTGCTTGAGCAGATAGCCTCTAAGCGACAGGAGCGTATTTATATGCAGTGCTTAGGCCTCGCACTCAAGCACTGCAGCAACTGGTCGATTGGTGACAAGCCTATCAACAACGCTGAAGGCTATTGCCGGCTTGCGAAGATATTCACCGAAAACTCCATTTCATCAATGGACAGCACCATATGAGCAATGAAAACAAAGACCGCATCAACTACAAAACGAAGGCGGGCAAAAAAATAATCGAGTCCGTCACCATCGACGGCAAGACACAACCACTACGTGACTGGGAACGGCTGTCAGGTGTGAGCTCAGGAACTATCCGAGCTCGACTCTATAAGGGCATTACACCGAGAGAGGCCGTATTCGGAAAAGCTCAAGGCACAAAGAACATTATGGGGAGCGGGATTGATACCCACGTAATGCGGATAGCGAATGGGGCTTGGAGATAACGCTTACTTAAAGGGTGACTGGCTGCGCAGCAGACAGGCATCCATTTGAAGTGCTTGTTATCCCAAGTACTGATACAGGAAAAGAGACAATGAAACAGACAAAGATTTTTGCAGAAGTATTAGAAGATACCGCAATGGATCAATTTAATAGCGCGATGGAACAGCCATTTACTGTTTCAGGTGCACTGATGCCAGATGCGCACGCGGGCTACTCATTACCTATTGGCGCTGTTGTAGCAACCGACGGTATGGTTTTGCCTGCCTGGGTTGGTTATGACATCGGCTGCGGAATGTGCGCCCTTCGCTTGGATGGTATCGACGCTGACGAGGTAGAGGCGAACAGCAAAGATGTATTTGACCTGATCTATAAATATATCCCTGTTGGGTTTAACGTGAACGAGCAAGGCAAAGAATACGGCCTGGACGGGTTAACCGATAAAGGTAAAGAGATTGCCAAGACCAAAAAACATGACCGCGCTCTAGGTTCGCTCGGCGGTGGCAACCACTTTATTGAGGTTGGACGTGACGAGGAAGGCAACACATGGGTAGTAATTCACTCAGGTAGCCGTGGTGTTGGACATGGCATTGCTGCGCACTACATGACTGTTGCATCTAGCGACCCTACGAAGCTGGAGCAGGAATTCGACGAAACCCACCAGGAGCTACTGAAGCACAACCCAGGCGAATACGATAGCCATAAGGAAAAGTGGGTGACCAAGAAGATGGGGCGCTTGCGCCCTAAAGAAGGCCACTATGGTTTTGACGTTAACTCTCAAAACGGAAAGGACTACATTCAAGACCTTGCATGGTGCTTGGACTTCGCACTAGCCAACCGTAAAGAAATGATGGAGCGCGTAATTCGAGCAATTACCGAGGCGCTTGATATTTCCTGTTATGAACTGGATTTTTCCGAACTCATTAACCGTAACCATAACCACGCAGTAGAACGTGATGGGCTATGGATTCACCGCAAAGGCGCAACCCATGCGGAAGAGGGAATGATGGGTGTTATTCCAGGCAACATGCGCGACGGCTCATTCATTGTTCAAGGCAAGGGCAATCCTGATTCTTTGTACTCAAGTTCTCATGGTGCGGGCCGTGTTCTGGGCCGCAAAGAAGCAAAGCGCAAACTGAATATGAATGACTTCACTGAAACAATGGAAGGCATTCAGGCTTTAGTGAAAGAAGACACCCTGGATGAATCGCCATTTGCATATAAAAACATCTTCGATGTGATGCGACTGCAACAAGATTTAGTTGAGGTTGTGGCTCATGTGCGCCCAATGGTGAACATAAAGGGATAACGACTGCATAACCCGCGCTGCGAACTGGAGATAGATATGGACACCGAAAGCACCAAACCCGAAACGGCCGCCGAGGACGACGCGCAGCGTCGGCCCGTTGATGCACTTGTTAGTTTTACTCACGCCTACATGGGCCTGTGCATCCGCAATGACGAAAAGCACCAAGTAGTAAATGTGCATTCAGTGCATGACGGCCAGGTGTACTACGGCAGGTATTCCGATTTGCTGGAGGACGACATTACCGATGGGTTTATCGGTGCCTATCGATCCCCGGAAAATCAATTCAACGATATGATTGGCCGAGCCGTACTGGACGGGGCAGCGGTATATACCCTGCTGGAAAACTAACGATTGAATTGAACAGCATGCGTTACTTAACTGAAAAAGAGGACAAGGCAGCATGGGCAGCACTAAAGGCAAGCACAAAGAAAATAGCAGGAGGACGCATGTCTGATTCTAATGACTTGTTACCTTGCCCTTTCTGTGGAAGCAAGGTTTGGATGATTGGGTGGGGATGGATTTCAATTACATGCCATAAGTGCGACATAACTTTTGAGGACAGGAACGGCGTGCCTGGAAATAAAGAGCACGAAAGGCGCTTAAGTGAGCGCTGGAATAAAAGATGCCCAATGACGGCAAAACTTGGAGCTACGAAAACATCACCGCCGATTGTGATTGAAAATGACTAGGGCAAGGTAACGATTGGGTAAGGGGCAGCCAGCGAAGCTGGTTGTCCCGCGCAGGGGCGAAGCCCCGTAGAGAACTTGACCCGCTTGTTATGAGGCGGGTTCACGGAGATAGATATGACTACTGAATACAAATTTTGGCTCGTAAAAAACACAAGTGGCGGCGCTGCACAAAAGATGCACGGCACCATTGAAGAGGCACGCGAAGAGGCAAAGCGCTTGGCAGCCCAAAATAACGGCCACACATTCGTGGTTGCTGAGGCAGTGGAAGCGTACCGGCAGAAACCTGTAGAGATCGAGCGTTTTCCGGTGAAGCACAGGCCTGAAGAAGCGCCCGCCTCATAACAGATATTGGGAAGCATGAATGCCGCATAACACTAAGGGGCATTGAGAGATGAAACGAACAGAAGTTATTGAAAAAGTGAATGAAGTAGTGAAAAGACGCCATTTGTCACCGAAGACAAAAGCGGCTTACCTGACACGCATTCTGAAATTCATTGACTTCTGCCGTGCAAATGCTGGACTTTCTACCGAAGAGAAGATCACGGCCTTTCTTTCCAAGATGGCAGTTAAGGGAAAGGTATCTGCCAACACCCAGAACCAGGCCTTGAACGCAATTGTCTTTCTCTACCGTGATGTACTCGAACAGCCTCTCGGGGACTTCTCAAACTTCGTGAGAGCACAGAAGCCGAAGACCCTCCCGGTGGTAATGTCTGAACGCGAGTGCATGCTCGTTCTCTCTCATGTACACGGGATACATCATCTGATGGCCTCACTTCTCTACGGATGTGGACTCAGACTGAATGAAGCTGTTTCCCTCAGAATCAAAGACATCGATTTCGACAGAGACATGATCTTCGTCAGACATGGTAAGGGGGCCAAGGACAGAGCCGTCATGCTCCCCAGATCGGTCAAGGACAAACTCCGAGAGCAGGTCGAAGACGCAAGGCGGATCCACACCAAGGACCTTGCTGCCGGCAATGGCTCAACCTACCTGCCGAATGCGCTGGTCCGAAAATTCCCCAATGCAGCAACAGAGTTTGCGTGGCAGTGGGTATTCCCGGCCAGGAAGACGCACTACAACGAAGAGCTGCAGGAGACGAAGCGTTGGCACATTCACCATACGGCACTCCAAAAGGCCGTGAGGCAAGCTGTCAGGCTGTCCGGGATAGACAAGAAGGCCACCTGCCACACCTTCAGGCATTCGTTCTGTACGCATCTCCTGGAGAGCGGTAAGGGCCTGAAAGAGGTTCAGGAACTCATGGGCCACAGTCACGTCACCACGACGATGATCTACACCCACGTCATGCGCAAGCCGTCAGAGATTCAGAGTCCGTTGGATGCGGCAAGTAACGTGGTACCACTGGTGGCGAACGGCTGACATGAACAACTTCGTAACCTTCGACGAACTCAAGGAGATCACTGGATACAAGACATCCAGTGCGGTGAAAGCCCGCCTAAACCTTTTCGGCATCAAATACCTTACGGGCAAAAAAGGCATTCCAGTTACCACCCGCCTAGCTATTGAGGTTGCCATAGACAATGTTGATCTTCTGCATCGAGATATCACAAAAGCATCGGTCCTAACCAAAAGCATGCGATACAGAGCTGGAAGAAATGCAGCTCTTGCAATCAAGCGAGCAAATAAAAGTAACCGTTTGCCTGCTTGGGCAAATCAGAAGCAGATGCTGAACGTGTACATTGATGCAGTTATCAAGCAAGAAACATTCGGACAACCGCAGCACGTTGACCACATTATCCCCCTACACGGCAAATTAGTCAGTGGCCTGCATGTTCCAGAGAACCTCCGGGTAATCGGTGCTGCAGAAAATATCAGCAAGAGCAATGCGTATGAACTCTAATCGCGCACAAGTCCAGCCGAGACTCATCAGAAACAAGGATGCACCGGCCTACCTCGGCATGGATCAAAATCGGTTCAAGGCTGAAGTTCGCCCGTATCTTATTGAAATTCCTATAGGTGTGCAGGGTATCGCATTTGACAGGATTGACCTCGACGCCTGGGCGGACCAATATAAAGCCCGCTGCGGACGTCCTGCCAAAAAGAAAATGGAGGTAAAACCATGGCAAGACGACCGATGCCAGGGCTCACGAAAAGGGGCCAAATCTGGCACATCGACAAGTGCACCCCGCATGCCCCAGAAGGGAGGCTTCGAGAAAGCACTGGAGTTGGTGAACTCGATGAAGCCGAACGGTACTTAGTTCACCGTCTTGAAGAACTGCGTAAGGCTGCTGTCTATGGCATCAGACCAAAACGGCGATTCGAAGAGGCGGCCACAAAGTACCTGCTCGAAAATACTCACAAAGCAAGCATCCGCGATGACGGACGACACCTGAAACAGATGATGCCATATATCGGAGAACTGTATCTGCATGAGGTGTACGACGACACACTCCAACCCTTCGTTCAATATCGGTTGGGTAATGGAATCAAGCCGAAGTCGATCAATCTTGCGTTGAGTATTGTACGGCGGATACTGAATCTCGCTGCACGGTCATGGAGAGAAAACGGCCTCACCTGGTTGGAACAGGCTCCGCTAATCACCATGCTACCGCTCAAGGGAACTCAGGCCGAACCCTATCCGCTGTCCTGGGACGAGCAAAAGAAGCTTCTGAAAGAGTCACCCGATCACTTGGCTGAGATGGCCTTATACAAGGTCAACACGGGAAGCCGGGAACAGGAGGTCTGTCAGCTTTCATGGGAATGGGAGCAGGAGATCCCTGAGATAGGCCATAGCGTGTTTGTGGTACCGGCCTGGGTCAACGAGGAAGACGGACGAGTCAAGAACAGAGAGGACCGCTTGATCGTCTTGAACACCGTTGCCCGGTCAGTGATCGAGGCCAAACGTGCTTCACGACCACAGGCCCACCTGGAAGGGTGCAAGTCACTGATGAAAGGAAAGGAGAAAGGAAGGTGCAATTGTGCCTATGGAGTTGTCTTCACCTATCGAGGGTATCAGGTAGGAAAGATGAATAACTCCGGATGGAAGACCGCATGGAGAGCAGCGGGGCTGCCTGTCTCGAAGAAAGTCCTCAAGGGAGTGCATAACCTCAAGCACACCTTTGGACGACGCCTGAGAGCCGCAGGAGTCCAGCTGGAGACCAGAAAGGTACTTCTCGGGCACACGACAGGGGACATTACGACCCATTATTCAGCGCCGGAGATCGAAGAATTGGTCAATGCCGCTGAGATGGTGTGTGGGGCTGATCCCCACAATTTCCCCACATTGACCTTGATAAAGAAAAAAGCCGGTTAGGGCTGCCACCCATAACCGGCTGTATTTCTTAGCAAAATATGGCGCGCCCGGCACGATTCGAACGTGCGACCGCCTGGTTCGTAGCCATACGGCTATGTCAGTAAACGTTTAATATCAGTAAGTTACAGGACGTCCGCAGCCCCCACAGTCCATAACTGCTCATGACGAATCTGGACCCATCCCCACAAAATCCCCGCAGTCACACCCGCTGCACAATCCGGAGCTTGAACTCCTTTCCACCATATAGCGCCATGAGGTGATTGAAAGCATGCTTCGAGTTGATGCCCCTCCCCTTTCCATTGGTGAACTGAAGCGTCATATTCGGGGCAATGCACCCAGCCAGTTCCTCGGGATGATTCGCCAGGTGGAACTTGATCAGGGTTCTTGGACTGTCCTCTGGCATCACGATATCTATCGCGTCATATCCGCCCTTGTTGTAGCGTCCGGGCTTGCACAGGTACTCACCCTCGGGAATGCAGGAGATAAACCGTTGGTTGTCGTGCCAGGGCCGCTCTACGGTGTGAATGATGGTGTTTCCGACCACCAGCCACCCGAATGCCCCTTCATCGGTGTAGATGCGCTCTAGGGTGATGGTGTCCATCACCGGTTCCCGTAGAGCTTCTGGATGACGTCGCGCTTCGCCTCGTTTCTGGCGTCACAGATCCGGCCATACCGTTCCAACTTCTTGGCCCAGGTCAGGGTGTTTTCGTGCTTCACACCAAAAGGCTCAGGGAGAGGGCCGCACCGCTGCATCGTAGCCGCTCCGACTGTTGGCGGATCGTACTTGATCAACCAACTCTTGCAGCCCTGCATGGGTAAGGTCGCACTGATCAGGAGTGATATAGCCAGGAGGCGTCCGATAGACGGTCTCGTATTCGATTTCGATCTCATTCTCGGTCTCCACGAGTTGCTGATCTCGCTCTGCCAGATCCAGTTCCAGTTCGAGGCGTTGTTCCATTGCCTCTTCGATGGCGTTGGCGTGTTTGGCTTCCCAGATGGTGTCAGCCAGCCAGTAACCACCCCAGGCAGAACCCGCGGCGATACCAGCCACAACTACGGCCATAAACCACCACCCGGAGGCCCCGAGTGCGGCCATGCCGAATCGCTTGGCCAGCCATGACAAGATGACGTTCATTGCCCTTCGTCCTCCTTTTTCTGCTTGCCTACACGCCACTGCCAAATACCGAATGCCGTGGCAGGCAGACCGATTATTGAACCGACCAGGGTGGCTGTGGTTCCGGGTATGTCCGGGGTTTTGGTGAATGTCTCGAATACCACCCAGGTCACCAGCGCCAGGGCCCAAAGCACAAACAGAATGACCAGGATTCCATGCTCGTGGACAAAGTCGATCAGGGCCCGTCTCATGTCCGATACTCCGCCGGCAGTTGCCGCCGCTTTTGTTCTGATTCGTAGGACTGGCGGCAGTGTTGGTGCTGCCAGAAGAAGAGAAGATCAATCAGCCTGTAGGCTGCCTCCCATCCCTGGCCGTCATTGCGTTTTCGCCAGCACCTGGCCGAGAGGGTTTCGTCGGCCCAGCCGCCGAACATAGCGTTGAACAGTTGGTCAATGGCTATCAGTACCTGCTTCATCTGCGTGTGCTCATCGTTAGTACCAGGCCACTGATTGAGTGGCGTGAGTATTCCACTGCAGTTCCTCGGGGTGATAGCTCACGTTGTTGAATGCTGCCGAGGTGTATTTCGCGCCGCTGCGGTGGAGTATGTTGGTCAGCTTTGTGGCAGTTGGCAGATCAGCGTGGGCGCGATCACGCAACAGTACGTTGGTCGAGCTTTCGCCGGTGATGTTGGTTGTGTCGCTGTTGAAAACCCGCAACCCCTGCGACGCATCACCATTGGGAACGTAGTCCCAGAGGATTGTGTTTTCAGAGTGATAGAGGGCCTCCAGGGTGGCGCTCTTGGTCGAGAGGGTATCGCTGACGGTGTAATCGTGAACACGTGATGCCATGCCAGTATCGAACGTGAGGTCGCCGGTGGTGTTCAGCAGCGTGGTATAGAGGCTATCCACGACCGAAACCAGTTTGAGGTAGTCGTCGCCGCTGGCTCCTATCGGGTAGCAGCGCATGAGGGTCGTGTCGGTGTCGGTGCTCTGCCGGGTACCGGTAGCGTATCGGTCGAAATACGGTCTCACGCCGTCGTTGTCGATAGTGTCTGGCATCGAGGCCAGGTAGTCACCTGTTTCAACCCAGCCGGTGCTGGTGGACGAGTAGCAGTCGGCGGCGGTCTTAAAAACAGAGAGCGAGGCGGTTATGCCGTCGCCCAGGGTTGCCGGTATGAGTGAACCGTTGCCGTTGATGTCAATCTCAATCACTGCCTCCAGGCCAACCCCGCTGTACTCGGCTACATCAAAGCCGACGAGCCCGTTTGGGCTGTAGAGGTTGAAAAAGCATCGGCTCCCGTCCTCGTTTGGCTCTGCACCTAGTACGGGCGAGGGGCCAGTTGCCATGAGGAAGGTGTCAGCGCCCCCGAGGTCGGTGTCCCAGTTAAAAACCTGGGTTGCCAGCACCCGGTTTATGCTCGGGTAGCTGCCATCCGGCGAGAAACGTCCAAATAATTTTGTGAGGGTTACGGTGAGCTGAACGTCGTCATCGTTGTTCAGCATGGTCATTTCGGCTTTGATGATCCACGAACCACCACCAGGGTCTGCATAAATCCAGTGGTTTGCACCCAACTCGCTGGGGCCTATCTGGTTATTGCGGCCCACCAAAACAACGTAGTCGCGCCACTCGTAACCGTTGGCGGTGTCGAAGGCTTGTTGTTCTGCGTCTCTGGTGATCCCTGGTGCTGCCGGATGTCGCGCCACAATGACAGCGCCATCATGGGGTTGAGGTGCGGTTTTGGTGTCACTGTTCGGCAGCGTCAGGGTTCCGCCGGTGACGGGGCCATGAAACGGCAGGCCCAGCGTGTCGAGTTTTCCGTCTATGGGGTGCTGTTGCTGGCGCATCGGTTACTCGTCAACGTAGTTCACTGGTATTGAATTTCCGTCACCGTCAAGGAACTCTGTCGAGGCGATGTGCTGCCTAGTCAGCACAAAAAATCCATCACTGCTCACCAGTGAGCCAAGCGGATGAAATTCTTTAACACCACTCTGCTCATTGAGCGGTGGAGTAATGCCACCACCAGAACCACCGCCAACTACCCGCTTGCAGCGTGACTTGCTGGCCGGTATCGGGTCGCGATTGTCTGCAGCAGGCAAACGCCCTTTTCCGCGTTTCTGCGGAATCAGGCGATTGAGGGCGGTTTTTAGGGTGGTGGCCATGGGTTATACAGCCGTCCTGCGCACCAGGTTGGGCCTGATCTTCAGGTCGTCTGAGTTGTCGACGTAGAGCGTGGTGTCATCAACCCGAACCCAGAACTCAACGGCATTCGCAACACCGCCGGTGATGGTCAATGCGAGGTTGAGAGAGGCTCCGCCGGTGGCTGAATCCAGACCTACCTCGGTGGTGGCCAGTTTTACCTCTGCCGGGTCGTGGAGTTCTCCCAGACAAACCCAGGTCACCTCGTTGTCAACAACGGTATTGCCGACGGTGGTTGGCCAGGTTGGTTCGCTGGCACCGGTAGCACCGCCGCCGCTGATGCTCTGCACGGCGTATTTGTAGTTGTTGTCAACGGTAGGGCGCACCACGTCATCAACCACCTGGGCAGTGGATGCCTGCCAAACACCGGCCTGGTACTCGATGGCCATGGCGATTTGGTCAACGCCAGGATCACTGTCTGCCTGGTACTGGTAGTTGCTGTCGGTGTCGCCAATCCAGAGTTGGAAATCAACCGGATCTGTGCTGCCGTCACTGTGCTGGGTGGCGATGAGGTCAGCCAACCCGCCCGATAGCTGGGTAGTCAGCGCGGCATCTGAATAGATTTGAATGGGCATTTAGGCTGCCTCCTCGATGAGTTCGTCGTTTGGAATGTCGATGTCAAAGCGCCGTGCAGTACCGACACTGATGGCCTGCCGGTCTACGTCGGTGATCTCTGGCGTGGTGAGCGTGAATTGCTCGGGATAGGTGCGGTCGATGACGGCATCCTCTGCCGCGAACGGGTCCGGGTTCTCGTCGTCGTACCAATAGTTGGTGGTGTAGCCGTCCCAATCCTCCTGATAGGGGTCGCTGGTCACCATGCCGCCAATACGGAACGGCAGCCAAACGGTTTTGGCGTATTCGGTCAACGGGTCGCTGGCTGGCGCTTCAATGGGCTCCAGGGCTGGCTCTTCAACCACACCAACACCGCCGCGCCGACTGATAGCCAGAGTGACACGGGTTGTTGCTCTGCCGGTGGTGATGTCCAGTTGATGGGAGATTGCGTAGATCTTGCCGGTAGCCTGCAGGGTGCTGATGTTGAGGCGCGAGGTGTGCGTCAGATCCAGGAACGGGTTGAACGGGATTTCGAACTCAACCCGGTTTTCCCGGTGCAGGCTCAGGATCTCTGTTTTCAGTTTATCCAGAATGCACTGCTGGGCGGCACTCATGGCTGTGCGCCCGTTGGTCTCGTACTCGGTGGCCTCGTAAAGCAGGTCGCCGTTTTCCAGCTCTACCGCGCCAGTAGGCATCACGGCCAGCATGCCGGCAACACTGGGCTTTCCGCCTCCGTCCGGGTATTTGAACCGATAGGCGGTGCTTTGCTCGTGCGTGGTGTCGTCCTCGTCGTCCTGGGCGTCGATGCCGTAGTCCTCAACCGCATTCAGTGTGCCGTTGGTTTCAATGCTCTGGGGAGCGACTACCTGAAGGGTGTAGGTTTCGGTGACTGTCTGCACCCAGCGCATGCCCAGGGTGAAACGCGCGCCGATGCAGGCGGCGTCCAGGTCTGAAATGTCGGCACCCAGGAATGTTTTGTCCCAGATGCGGTTGTCCATTTCCCCGGTCTCTGATCGACCGCAGGGAACAACGCCAGGCTCCCACACAGCCTCGTAACTGATGCCGCCCTGCAGCGTCCAACCTGAACCGGTGGCGGCACTTTCAACCTGCGACCGCTGGGGCAGGTTGAATTGATCTCGCAGGTAGTCGCAGACCGTACCCGGAAACATAAACCCATAGGTTACGTTGCGCTGCTTGTGTCGGCTGAATCGAAAATCCAGGGTCACGGTGATGTCGTTGATCAGTCGGCCACGTTCGCCGTGCTGCACACGGGCACTGCCCTGCACAAAACCGCTGTTGGTGAATGTGTAGTCTGCTGACGCCTTAGCCGCCCAGTCGGTAACGCGCATCGCGTTGTTGCGATCAACCCAGATTGAGGCGGCGCGGGTACTCAGGCGGTCCTGAGTGTATTGCCAGTTGCTGGCATCCTCGTCGAAGACATGCACTGACCAGGTCCCGGCGGTCAATGCGTCGATCTGCTCTCTGGGCAGGCCCTGCAACCGCTTCTGCATGCGGGTGCTGCAGGAGAGCTTGACCAGGCCGGTTTCAGGCTCATGGCTTGGAGCATCGACCTTGCCAGTATAGAGGCGCGAACGCCACAGTTCGGTATTGCTGGCATCGACCTCGATATAGTCAACGGTGATTGCCTGATCACTCCAGGCCAGCGGATCGAATACCCCCGCGCTCGGCTTGAGGGTGACCGATGCCATTGCGTTGGCACCCTCTTCAAATCCCGTGGAAACAATGCCGGTAACCCTTGCGGAGTAATCCACACCACCGATCACAACCCCAACACGCCACCGGTATGACGGGTCGCTGATAACCTGCTGGTGAATGTTGACCTCGGGCCGGACTGTTTCGTAAACCACCTGCCTGATGCCGACCTCTGGCCGGTAGGTAGCATGCGCTATTCGTTGCTCGATCAGCACCTCGGGGCGATGAGTGTCGTGGATAACCTGTTTGATCCCGACAGTTGGGCGGAATGTGCGCGCCGTGATGATCTGCTGAATGTTGACTTCGGGGCGGAATGTTTCTGCAGGCAGAATCACACGCTGTTCAATCAGCACCTCGGGGCGGTGGGTGTCATACACCACCTGGTGAATACCAACCTCTGGCTGGTAGACGTCGATAATGCGCTGCTCGATCAGGACTTCAGGGCGGTGCGTGTCGTAAACAATTTGCTGGATGTTGACTTCTGGGCTGGCTGTAATGCTTGCCGCGTAGTTGTCCGCCCACTGCTGAGCAGTCAACGCATAGTCGTAAACGATTACCTCATCAACTGTTCCACTGAAATTCAGTGCTGAATTCAAACGCACCAACTTGCCAATGGACAATGTGTTGGTGTTGTTGATATCACCAAACCACATCCCATTGTTGGAACCTGAGATAACCGTGATATCGGTTATCTCTACGCCATCGACATAGACCTTGTGAACCGTCCCGTTAGAGGACAATCCAATGTGATGTTCTCCAACATGGACGCCAGCAACATTAAAACTGACCGTATTGTGCGGAGTTCCATTGTTGTTACAGCCAACCCTTACAGAGTCAGTCGTAACATAGAGCACAAAATAGTAGGTGTCGTCGGCAGTATTGCCGATTGCAAATATTCCGCCAGCCCCGTCATGGATCTTTGCTTCAATGGAACCGGCTGTATCGGTTGACCTGAAGTTGCTTACCGCTTTGTTGGCATAGTCCGTACTGCCATCAAGCGTCATCGCTGTGTCTTCATCACTGGCAATCAGGCCAGCCGCACCATAGACGGGAGTACCTGACCACACAAGGTCATGCACACCCATCTCATCAACAGCATTCCCGCTAGACTCACCCAGCCGCCACCAGTGAACCGGGCTCAGGGAATTGATTCTTGATTCCCAGATCACGCCCTATTTCTCCTCACACCGCAGGGTCCAGCTATAGGCGGCTGCTCCCTGGTCTGCGTTTTCGCTGAAAAATGCGTGAACGGTAATTTGCGGCCAGTAGTGAACCACATAGCCGGTTGCGCCTGTGACGGTTGCCAGGTTGACGGTATCGCCGACAATGCTGCTGACGGTTGTCTCTACCATCTCGTCGTTGACAATGGCATAGCCGCGGGGGGTGTAGTCGGTGTCTGTGCGCCGTTTCGATGGAATGGCAATGGAGGCCGTGAGGCCGTGTATTGCCCGAGGTGTAGAGCACTTGAGTACGTAGGGCGTGTGCTTGTCCAGACCGGCAAGCGCAGCAGGAGCCCAGCCCTGCGGCCCGGTGATGGTGGTATTGAGCTTGTCCAGGGTACCGGCGAAGGTCTGCGGGATTTTGGATCCGTCGCCCAGCGTCAGCAGAGAGGTTGCGGTAGCGTCTTCGTAGGTCTGAGATATGCGGCCGTTGCCGCTCTCTACCGGGATGGTGATGTCGCCAATGGTGAATGAATACATCATAGCTCACCCCTCGCAGCGGCTTCTTGGGTTAATGCGTCGGCGAGAGAAACGCCATTTGATCCAGTTGTGGATACGTTAACCACCGCCTTGAATTCAAGCGGCGGCAAGCTGTTGATATATTCAACGGCGGCGGCATAACCGGCGTCGGCCTGCTGTCTGATTTGTTCCGGAGAAAACGCAACATCCATCGGGATTGCGCGGTTCGGGTCTTTCTCTGCAGCATCCTGGATGGCTTTTTCGGTGTCGCTTTGCGCGGCGGCATTGGCGATGCGCTCGAACTCTTTAGCGAGGCCGGTCATTGCAACCGTTGCGCCGTCGCCTTCCTGCTGCATCTGCTTGAGCATGGCTACGCCTTCACGGGCCAACTGAACGGCGCGTTCTGTATCGCCTGCATCCAGGGCTTGTTTGGCATCCAGCCGTTGCTTGGATGCGTCGATGAAGTCAACGTCTTTGCCGTCACCGCCGTTTTTAATCTCGGTCACGGCAGAGCCGAATTCATTGGCTATCGCCGCCTGTTCTTTCTCGGCATCCTTTACCTGCTTGAGGGCGTCCTGGTAGATTTTGATGCGCTCTTTCAGGGCCTTTGCCAACTCCTTGTTCCCATTCGCGGTTGCCTTAGCGACTTCAGCAGAAAGGCCACCCTTGCCGGCCTCTGCCTTCGCGTCTCGGGTGGCCTTGCTCACCTTTTCAATTCCGTCTACAGCGTCTTTTGCATCTTCTCCGATAACACCAAACGCCTGACCGATGTTATTCACTGCGTCTGCTATATCATCGCCGTCCTCTTCAATGCCGCGCAGGAGTTCGCCGCCATACCGGTCGATGTCCTCTTTCATCAGCCTGAATGCCTCTGAAACCTCACCAAAGGTGATTGCCTCCAGCGCGACAACAACTCCACGAATAGCGGTCAGGATGAGGCTTGCACCGATTTTGATCATGAGCTGGAGACCGTTCCAAATCAGTCGAATGTGCTCAAATGATGCGGTAATACCCCGTGCAAGCCATGAAATGGCAGCATTAATTTCCTTAGAGCTTTCCTTTGTGGACCCTGTCATTTTCTCCCAGGATTCAGCGATGTACTGCATAAAGCCCACCCACTGCTCGTTCTGGGTGAACATCTGGCCTAGGGTTTCAAGGTAATCGCCATGTGCGGCATTTGCCTTTCGGATTGCGCCCTCGTATTCGTTGCCTATAGCTTCAGCCAATCCTCTGAAGTTGCCGTCCAATACTTCGGCGACAATCTGCACCTTTCCAAGCTGGTCGGCTGACTCATGCGCGGCCTTCTGGACGTCGTTCATCACAACGCCGTACTCGCCCAGCGAACCAATGCTGCCGGTAATCGACTTCCCTAACTGGATTGCGATCGACTCTAGATCAACATCAGCGTTGCCTGCCCTTCTTGTGGCCTCTGCCATATCCAGCAGGCGGGGTGTGAGAATTGCGATCTCCTGGGCCGTAAGCTGGAAGGTGGCCAGCATGGCCTGAGCTGAGATGGTTGTCTCGTCACCGTAGCCGGTGGTCTGCTGCAAGGCGGATGCCTGGTCATACAGCGCCTTGATTTCGTCCTCTCGCGCACCGGTGAGGTTGCGAAGGGTAGTGGCCAGCTTTGTCTCTGCGCGTTCCTGAACGGCTGCGGCCTGGGTCCACTTCGAGATTGCCGCGATACCGCCAGCAACAGCCGCACCGATCAGCAGGATTGCATTTCTCGCTTTGGAAGCGGCGGCACCTATGGCACCGAACGAACCGGCAGCCTGTTTGTTACTGCGCTCGATCTTCTCGGCTGAGTCGTCGGCGGCCTTTTCGATCTTGCGAAACGACCCCGTGACCTTGCTCACCTGGCCGGTGAAGCGGTCTTTCAGCTCGTAGGCAATTTCGACTATGCGGTCTTTGACGGACATATTAGCCTTTGCTCAGTTCGTACTGGATTTCGTGCGCTAGGGTCTTTTCAAGATCTGGCGCGGTCTGGTTGATGATCTCGGGCAGTTTGTCGCCCATGATCTTGCTAACCGGTGGTCCGTATATCTGCTTGATCGGCAACCGGCTGCGACTGGTTCGCCTGAAAACTCCAATGTGTCCGGATGGCATGCGGGCAATGAACGCACCCTTGAACACCATCCGGGGCTTGTCCTTGCGCATGCGAACCGTCACGCCCTTTTTGGTCTGTCGCACACCGTTGAACTTGATCAGTGGCACGGGTTTGTATCTGCCCTGAACGGTTGAGCGGTGGTTATCAGGCGTTGCCCGGGTGACCTTCAGTTGGTCTTTGACCGTCTTGGCTTTCAGGTTCAGGGTTTTTCGAATCACCCGGCTTGATACGTTGCGGCCCTTGGTGGCGGTTTTGTTCAGTGCCCGGGCACCTGCCCTGCGCAACTTCCGCTGATGGCCCTTGACCTCCTTTTCAAGGGCGCGGGTTGCGGTAGAGATTGCGCTGGGGGCGATCACGTCACGTTTACGCCTGCTTGATTTCGGCGTACTGAGACAGGCCTGCAGTGGTGATGCTTGTATCTTTCAGCACGTCACCGGTCAGGCTGATTTCGCCGAACTCGTCACCGATCATTCCCAGGGTCTGGGCCCCGCCGAACTTGGCACGATGCACCTTGATAACAACCGGCGTACCGCTCTGCGCCTCGTTCAGGCCGTCAAACATCAACACGTATTCCTGGGCTGAACTGGTCAGCGCCTGGATTACATCAACCGCCTTCTTGGTGTAGTCGATAAGCAGTGCATCGCTTGCGCTGATGCTGCCTGCAGCCAAGATGACGATGCCCGATGCGGTAACGGTGTAGTCCGTGTCTTCGGTGTAGGTGGTGCCCGCCGGGTCACTGGTGACGGTGACGGTCTGAGCGGTGTCAATGACGTTTGCGGTGGTAACCAGCGTATCGGCACTGAGGGTTGCCGGTGCGCTGATGCTCTCATCGGTGACCGTGGTTGCAGTCACCGCAGAGGTTGAGCCGAACAGGGCAACAGCCAGATTCTCGGGGCTGAAGTCGTGCATTTTCAGACTCATTTCCACGCCGGTGATACGGCGCAGGGAGTTATACAGACCACCACCGGGACTGGTGAAATCAGGCAGCTCTTTCTTCTCTTCGTTGATGGAGAAGGTCAACTCGGACACGTTGCCAACCGCGCGGCCATTCAAGAAGACCTTGCCTTTTCCGATGTAACTTTTGTCAGCCATTTTCAGGGCTCCTTACTGTGTGTCCGGGTTACCGTATTCGCGGACGTGGGGAATGGAATAAACAACGCTGACGGAAACCACGTTGCTGTACTCTTCTGGGTATGAAATCTCGTCACCGGCAAAGCTTATGCCGTTGCCGTGCAGCAAGCCATCGAGGTTCTCGGGGTCGACCTCAACGGCCTTTTGAATGTCGGCCAGCATTTTGATAGCGGTGACTTCTGGGTCGGTGCTGTACTTGTGGTGCGCTTCTACAACCACCGACGCATCCAGGCTCTGGCGCGCACCCCCAGACGATTGCTTTTCGACAGTTCTGGGTTGCAGGTAGACGCCACACGACGGAAGAGAATCTGTATCCAAGACCGCCCGACCTCGATTCACATCCGCGCCTATATCGGTATGGTGTCCGTTGGCAATGCTGATACCGGCTACCCGGGTGACAATCGCGTCGATGATCTGCTGGAGCTTGATGGCCATCAGCTCACCACCTCGCGCACGGTCAGCGCCCACTCAACCTGGTACTTGTCGGTGGCACGTATGACGTTGAAATCGGTACCGTCGACGGTCACCGTGTCGCCTTTGGCTGGGTTGGGGTAATCGCTTTTCAACACGTTGAGGATCGTCTGATCCTCTTCCACGGTAACGACAAAACCGTCTGGCACCTGTTGCGCCTCGGTTTCACGCATCACTTTGAGGTCGAATGCGTCGCCCACACCCGGGGTGCAGGTGGCATCAGCACCAAGTCGCGCATAGATGGCGGACGATGCCCTTTGTTTGAGTGCGAGAAAGCCGGTCACCGATCAGCCCTCGTAAACCCTGTCGGCCATAACAGCCACTGAGGTGATCAGTTTGGTGAGCACCATTTTTACGCTGGGGTCTGCGGTTACGTTGGCATCAACCCAGGCTGCATGTTCTGCTGGGGTCATGGAACGAATAGCAACAATGAGCGGGTCAACGGCCACCTGGTCGCTGATGCCTTCTTTTGCTTCAGATTCTTGCTGCTTTGAGATGACGTGGGCCAGGTAGTCAACCTCTTTGGCGTCAACCTGTGCCGCCGTGGGAGGCGTGATTCCGTCAGCCCATTCAACCTGGGTATCCAGGTAAGCCTGCAGGTCGTCGCCATCATTGAACGCACTGAGCGCACGAAGCATGAAGCCGGGCCAACCGAAATTGATAATCGCGGTAACGTTCATGGGTTAGCCTCCGGTGCAGTCGGTGATTGCCAGTGAAATATCCGTTGGAATAACAGTGCCTTTTAGTACACCTCCAGAATCACCTTCCACCTCCCACACCACAAGAGAAACGGTTTGAGTGCCAGATGGGAGAGAATCCTGTGAAATCATGTAGGCGATGTTTGCACCGGAGGACAATGCACTTTTATATGCATCCTTAAAAGTGCCGCTTGCTGCTATCTCACCCACCCTCAGCGAATACTCTACTCCGTTGGATGTATAGGAAAGTGGATAAACTGTGGAGCCAATCTTTAACCCAAGTCGCGCCTGAATCGATCCGGCCGAAGCAGTTGCATCTACTCGGCTCTCTTCACTCATGACGTGAATAGCTCCAACAGTGGGGATATTCATCGAAACCGACTGGCCGATCTGCGCAGCACCGGCCTGGGTGGTTGGCAGTGAAATATCGGTGCTATCGGTAAAGCGGTGGATGATGGTGTTACCACCACCGCCGCCTGACACCGGTGGAAATATCAGGTCGCTCATTACACTACCCCCGTGGTGACAACCTTGGCGCTACCTGAGTCCGCCCTTGCATAGACGTTTTCTGAGCCGCTGTAGCTGACATTTTCTCCGCGTGATTTAGGGTGATAATCGTCCGTGCTGTCTGCAGGCGCAGATGCACCGATATGAATCCGCACTCCATTTCCGCCACGTACCTCTACAACGCATGCGCCGGCATTGAGCAGGGTGTAACTTTCAGTCAGGGTTGTGGTTGTGGTCGCCATGGTGTCTCCGCGTTATTGCTCACTGCGTTTGTTTTCAAATACGGGTCTATAAAAATCCTTTTGGAACTGCTCAAGCTGACGCTCGACCTTGTGAAGGTCTGCTCTCAAATCCTTGACCTGTTCCGAAAGCACTTTCTGTGCTGCGTACATAACAACACTTGCCGTGACGCCTGCGATGATGAAAGCCTCGATCATTCTGGCTACTGATAAACGGTTGCTCTGACCAGTTACCAGCAAGAACGGAATGACTTGCGCCCAATCGATCTGTTTCCACGGCATTGTTTTTATTCCAGTGATCATTTTTTTAAGGGGCGCTATTGCGCCCCTTTTGCCTTGGGTTATGCGGTCAGGGTTGCAGGCTGGCCAGTCAGCCAAACGTTGCAGGTGGTTTCGAGGTTTGCGCCGTCCGCATCAGCACGGCACGAACCGGAAACGTCACCAGTTGCGGCAGTCGCCTGGTTGTCATCGAAGGCACTGGCGCTTGCGTCCCAGATCAGGGACTCGCCTGCGGTGAATACGGCGGCAGATACCTTTGCGGCAGTTACGCCACAGTTGACGCCGACAGAGCCGCTTGCACCGTCTGCGATGTCGACCAGGGCAACGGCTAGGGTGGCATCACCCAACGCGCCCATCACAACAATGTCTCCAGCAGATACCGCACCACCGGTGCCGTTGGTCCACTGGCGGGTCTCCATGTGGTTGGAGTTGTAAATATTGGTAGCCATTTATTTGTTCCTCTTTAGCCTGCCGGGCGGTTTATGCCGCCCGGCTTATGGGTTTATGCGCCTGCGTTGCGAACAGCGCCCGCGTAACCGACACCGGAAACACCGAAGTCAAGGCGGGCCTTGTACTGGGTGCCGTCAACGCTCCAGCCGTCCTGCATGTCGAGGAAGGGTTCCTGCTCACCGTCAAGGAACGAGACCTCAAGCACGGGGGCTTCATCAGGGCTGGCAAATACAAACCAGGGGTTGCCCGTCAGACGAGGTGTGCCGACCAGATCAGAGAAGTAGTTCTGATAGGGGTTAGGCACGTTGTCGTTCTTGCTCTTGGCGGGTGCGTCGGGGTCGTTGGTGGAGGCGTTGAGAACACGCGCAGTCAACTCAAGCGATTTTGGTCCAAGCCAGATGGCTGGCGTCAGGTCCAGATAGTCGTTGCCGTTGATGTCCTTCTGTCCGGCCATGGCCAGCACACAGGATTCAACCGTCGCAACGGATGGGCCGCCTGCCGTTGCGGCAATGTTGCCGTGGTCTGCATGGAACAGGCTCTTGCCGTCGCTCAGGGTTGGACCCATGCCGCTGTTGAGCGCCAAGGTGCTGTAGACGGTTGATTCGATGGTGCGCCGTGCGGCACGACCCAGGGCGGACGCGAGTCCAACAAAAGCGCCCAGGTCATCGTTGATGATGGCCTGACGGCTGATGTTGATCAGGTTGCCCTTGGTGCCAATGGAAACGGTCTCTTTGCTACCGTCGCCGATCTGCTTGTTCTGGAACTCACCCAGCTCAGTGAGATCATCCAGATTACCCAAGCTGCCGATCATGTAGCGGTTGTGAGCGCGGAAGTCGGATACAGACCCGACAGCACAAAACCGACTCCAGGTATCGGCGGCAGTGCGGTAGCCGGAGAGCAGCGCCTTGTGCATCGCGTTTTCCAGCAGCACGGGGAAATCACTGGTGCTCTGCGTAAAGGCGGCGGCCACAACCTCCATTTTGGTTTTGCCTCTGGTGTCATACCCGCCACTGGCCAGGCACTCACGAGCGAGGTCCATCAGCGACATTCCGCGGTAAGGGTTGCCAGCCATCTGAATGGCCTTGCCCTCTTCGCTCTTGATCTTGGCGCGAGCCAGGATGATGTTGCCTGCGGCTTCAATGCGCTTGTCACGCTCATCGGTAACCACATCAACACGAACACCACCGGCGGCAGCCAGGGGCTCGTGCTGTTTACCGATGACATCCAGGATTTTTTCGCGTGCTGCGTCAACGGTGATTTCAGGATCAGCCAGGATCTGATCCTTCAACTCACTCATGCCATTAACCTGCATGTGCGGGGTGATGATGGCGAGTACTTCGGTATTGCGCGCTTTGATAGCCTCGACCTGTCTGGCATTGGCAGCGGCTTCGATTTCGGTGACGTTCACCGGCTTTTCTTCGGCGGTCGGTTCAGCGCCCGCCTTGGGGGTCTTCTTCTCAGGCATTGTTTTATCCTTTCGAGAGGTTGGAAGAGTAGCGGCGGGCATTGCCGCCAGGGTTGGAGATTTGAAATTACGGAAATCAATCCCGTCTGCGCAGGCTGCGATATCAACGGAATCGGTGGTGTCGTCGATGAGTCCGAGATCAAGGGCTTCTGATGCGGTGAAATAGTGGTCATCGCCATCTTTCAGCCAGCCCTCAATGTCGGCCTTGTCTGGACCGCCGTCACGGATATAGGCGTTGGTCATGGCGTCTGCGTATTTATCGAGGATGTCGGCCTGCTTGCGCATCTGCTGCGCATTGCCTGACGCCCAAGACATAGGCGCATGAATCATCAAAAGGCCGTTGTCTGCCATGATGACAGTCTCTCCGGCCATAGCGATGAGAGACGCAGCGGAGTAGGCCACAGCATCAATCTCAACAGTTACAGCGCCGCTATGTCTGCGCAGCGCGTTGAAAATGGCAATGCCGTCTGCAACAGATCCGCCAACCGAGTTGATACGAACTGTGAGATCCTTGCCATCTACATCCTTCAGCTCTGCAATCAGCTGCTTTGCGGTAACGGATTCGTCATCCCAGTAGGATGGGCCGATGTTGCCGTAGATCAGAAGTTCTGCGCTGTCGTCGCCTGCGGCTTTGACTTCGTACCACGGCTTGGGTGTTGATTTGTCTTTCTTCGGCATGGTCATTCTTTCTCGCTGGTGATTAATTCCCAGCCGCGAGCTTGCGCGGTTGGTTTTGAGATGGTGTCTTCACTGTCGAAAGCGTCTTCCTTCATCTGCTTCCAGCGGCGCTGCTGGTCTGCGACATCACGCGGATTCATGCCACGCCGACGTATGATTTCGATGCCGCTGGCATGGCCGTTTTCTTCGAGATTGCCCCAGGCAACAGACTCTTTGACTGGATCAATCCACGGCATTTGAGGTGGCATGTAGAACGCATCACCAATGGTCAGTGGGTCTACGTCTGACGGGATGATCAGATCACCAGAGAGCAATGCCATTTCGAGGAATTTGTGATAGGTCGGCCTGACGAATTGGCCGATAAATTCAGAAGCCAGCACACCATACGCGCCATAACCCTCAACAAGCTCTTGCCGCTGTGCTGAATAGGTTCCGTTGTAGTCTTTTGAGAGGCTTGAGTAGGTCAGGTAACTGGATGAAGCCCAGGCCCGCAGCTGCCCGTTGCGGTAGGCTTCCAGGTTTACGTTCGGGCGCGAGGTGTCGATGGTGCCAATCTCTTCACCGGCCACCAAATCATCGAAAACCATGCCCGGGCTAAACCGTAAATCACGCGCTTCCGGTTCGCCGTCGCCATCTAGATCGGTGTCATACAGATCCGAGCTTCCTTTTTTGATGTATGCCGCCATGCTTGCCGCAACCTTGGCGGCTATGCGTTCGCTCTCTTCGTAGTCTTTGATGTCGTCAATCCGCAGCATTGAAGCGGCGAATATTGATACGCCTCTGGTCTGCCCAATACGGTCAATCAGTTTGACGTGCAGCATGCGGTCGGCACTGACGCGCTTTGTCTCTGCCGCAACTGAGTAGAGCCTGAAGTCTCCGGGGTGCTGCTTGTAGATATGGTAGGCAACCGGCTTACCCCACCCATTGAGTTCAACCCCCTGGACGATGCGAGGGTCACCTGCCTTGTTGAGGCCAAGCGGAAGCTGGTCTGCCTCGATCAGTTCGAGTGAAAATGGAACGCGGGTTCCGTGGTCAAGGCTTGGGAGTGTGCCGCTGATGGTCTGCGCCAGGCCTTCACCGTCTCTAAGCCAAGTGCGCCCCATCAACCGTTGAGCTGCCGGCCAGTCATGCTGGTGCGTGACTTCAGGACGCAATGACCAATCCATATAGGACGCATGAATTCTCTTTGCAAAGTCATCGTGGATGGATCCATCCGGCCTGCGCGGCTGTGGCTCTACCTGAATGCCGTTTGGTCCAATGACGTTCTGCACCAGGGTGTTGAGCGCCCCTTTAGCCAGGTCGTGATTTTGGTCGAGGTGGCGGGCCTGTTCTCTGATTGAAGTCCCGGCGCGTTGTACGGCGGTATCGGCAGAACCAGTCTCTCGGCGCTGTTTCTGGTAGCCGGTGCGCTTTCCGGCCTCGTAGTACATCTTGACTGGTACTCCGCCTCGCCAATGCACAACACGCCGTCTATTCATCGGCAAATCTCGCAATACGGTGACGGGGTGAAAGTCGGGGCTTGGCGGCGTACAACTCCGCCTCGATTTGATTTTGTATACGGATTAGCTCGTCCAGCGAACGGTAGGTGATCTGGCGATCACCAAAACGCACAGACAATTCGCCAGCGGCTATTGCTGATTTAATACTGTCGAGGTCTTGTTGAGTGTACGCCATGCTGGGAAGCATGGACGCACAACGACGGGCATTTTAGGGAAAGAGTGTCGGGGTTTAGGCGGTTAAGTTGCAGGCGGCTCAGGAAGCGTCATCCAGTGAGTGAAATAGTCTTCATCAACAAAGGTGCCTGCATAGCTCCACATATGCCCAGAAAACCAAGTAACTTCCATCTCCCCGTCTCTTGAAAACCCGAGCACAAAATCTTTCTCGCCGGGCATCTGCTCAGTACATTTAATCCACTGCATAGCTTTTCTCCGTGAAAACACTGCAACTTAACAAGTGGCTCTGGCCACTCGTCACTTTGTTCCTAGCTGGGACGGTCGCTTCGCTCCCGCCCCTAAGCATTGGCGTTATGAGGCGCTGGCCTTTTCTACAGCTTCTGAAACCTTGCCTAACAGCGTTTCCAGTTGTGGTGATTTCCATCCTTCTCCCATAGGCCCGCAATCACAATAATCTTGCAACACATCAACCAGCTGATCGGCCTCTTGGTCTGTTAAATCCAATATGATTTTCACTGTTCTGTACTCCGTAGGTGGTCGCACCATATAACAAGTGCGTAGAGTCACTGCGTTCGGTCTGGCTACGCCAGCCGCTCACCTCAAGCGTTAGCTTTCAACAGCAGCCGCTTGGCGCTCGCATTCGTAGATGAATGAATCCACCAATATCGAATCGTTAGACACGTTTTTGATCTCCGCGCTTGTGTATGCGCGACAGAAACCGTACGTCTCTGCGCAGTACCAATGCGCCTCAATAATCAGGCCGTCACGGTTCCCGGGTCGGATAACAATATCGGCATTTGTGCCGAGTATTGGCGGGCACTGCGATTTTAGTTTTTCAATCAATTCAAGGGTGTTTTTCATTTCATCACCAATGCTACAAATTCCACTCACTCGAACCAAAGCCGGTATGCCTGCGGGTCTGCTTTGCAAGATAATCAGAAATCACACGGTCAACAGTTCGTCTGTCTACGTCGTGGTGCATGGCTATTTCCCCCCTCGGGGCTTTGCCCTTCCACATTGCAATAATACTCCTGTTGCGCTCTCTCCGCCGCTCCTTGCTGATCTGACGGATATAGTGACGATCTCCACCAAACCTGCCCCGAACATCCTCCTCGACGTTCTGAGCGATAGAGCGCGCCAATTCTGCATCTATCCCGGCGTCGGATAATGCACTGTTCAAGCAGGTACAAACGAACTCGGCGAGATCGTCGTACTCTGTCATAGGCGACTGCTCCAGTCATCCGAACCAAAGCCCCGCTTGTTCATCTGCTTCTTAACTTGCTTTTTCGTGGTGGATTCTGCGCCTGATACGTGAGAGTTCCTATCCCACACCGCCGCCCACTTCGGAGGCGTTTTCCAATCTATTTTCTCGACGCCAAGATAAAGGTTCAGTGCCTTGCCGTAGTAAAGCAAATCCCCTGTCTCGTTTCTCTCGCTGCCAATGTTTTTCCAGCCGGTTGATGTTCTTGTCTCGGCAACGATTTCAGCGAAGTACTTCTCTTCCAGCCATGATGGAAGGTGAACAAAACCTGGACCCTCTTCTTTGCGCGTCAGATCGTTGTTGAGCGCGTCCTTGAGTTCGTTCGTGTTCAGAATCAACATCGGCACATCTCCACGCGCCCCGGAGTGCCGGTCTTTGCGCTTTGATGAGTCTGGGTATGTTTCTCTCACTCGTGGGATTTTAGCGTTTGGTCTGTCACCCTCGCCCTTTATCAGCCGTACATTTCGGTTCTTGCCGCTGCGCCTGAGAGAGCGCCACCAGTTCAGAGCCCTGGTGGTAACGCCCTTTTTACCTCCGGAGTCAACGCCAACGAAATGAACCGCCATTCTGCGGCCTGAATCATCACCCAGGGGGTACTCTTTGCCGATCAGTGCATTGAGTACAGTCCAGTCTTCCTGGTGGCCTGGTGGGTCGAGCGGCTCTTTCTCGCCTGCTGCAGTCACTCTATCTGACCAGTGAAGCGCGAACCGATCAACAATCCAGGATTCCTGTTCGATACCGTAGCCAGTGACCAGCACCTCGAATCGATTTCCCTGAACGTCGACTTTCGCCAACAGATAACGAACGCCCTCCGGAACGGTCCCCCTGGTCCACTCAATAGCGCGGCTGATCAGCTCGTCTGCCGTCCTGGTGCTCTTCCGACTGATTGGCAGATACGGTGACCCCTGGTCAACGTTAACGGTGGTTTTCAGCGCCTTCTCTGAACCGGTGCGCTCATACTCAGCCTTAGCCTGGAGGTATTTCAGGACAATGGATTCCCATGTTTGAAAACGCGCGTTTGGTCCGTGCAACCAGAATGAGGCAATGGAAGAGCCGTATGCCTCGCCGGTGATTATTCCGCCCTTGCTTATTTTCAGGCCGTCTCTTACCCATGCGCCGTTCGCGTCCATCTCCGTTTTGTGCTCAGGCCCAATCTGGCATCCGCAGGATGGGCACACAATCTGAACCTGTGCGGCGGCTTCCTGGATGTTGTCTATCTCCGGATACCAGAGGCGGTCGAACGTAGGGATGAAATACTCATCACATTCAATGCACGGCCAGTAACGGCGGCGACGGTCTCCGCGGTTGAAGAGCGACATTATCCCGGGAGCCGGTGGCCCTTCGTGTGATGTCGTTGGGGTCCACTTCGGGTTAATGATCTCCTTCTTCGGTGAACTCTCCGCCATGCACATTCCGGCGGACATGAAGGTCTGAACACGCTTCAGCGCCAAAGCAAATGGTTCGCCTTCCCCGTCTACGTCCTCTGGCATAGAGTCGTAATCTGACAGCACCACATAGCGCATATCACGCTGGGCCATTCGGGAAGACGTCGGCCACAGCAGATCAACCAGCATCCCGTTTCTGAATGTTTTGCTGAATAGGTTGTCATCGTGGGAGCGTGGCGAGATCATCGCGCGTATCTCATCACTCGCCTTGTTCAGCCTGTTGAGACGGCGTTTCGAGTAGTCCTTTGCGTTGCCCTCTACCGGGAAATAGAGACCCATATCACCCGGATCACACATCACCGCATAGCCATACCACCCATCAACCAGGCTCTGTGTCTTCGATGAACGGGCAGGCCCAACAAACACAACCGCCTCATATTCTCTGGCGGCGAGGGTGTCCATCGGCTCAACCATGTAAGGAGTCAGATCCGGATCGTAGGGGCCTTGGTACCCACCAGGGGCGTTAACCGTCACATACCTGGACGCGGCCTCACTGACCCGCATCCGGACAGGGGCCTTCACTGCCTTGACGGCATCACTTCTGATTTCGGCATAGGTTCCGTATGAGATCATCAAGCCGCCACCACCTTCGAGGCCTCAGACAGCTTCGAGTAGGCCTCGTCTCTAAATGCGTCAATCGATGCAATTACCCGTGCGGTCGCATGCGGCTGAATGCCGGCATCTCTTTCGAGCACATCCGGAAGCGTCTCCAAAAGAGAGACCATCGACTTCACCAGTTCAGCCGTCCCGCGCTCGACCTCTTCTGCGGGGATAAGCTGCCTCCTGGAAACCATCAGCTCATCCCTGGCCTGTTCTGCGCGATAGTATTTGAGACGCTCGTTTGGCGTCATTTTGTCTACAGGTAGCTGCTCTTCAGGCTCCTTTTCCTGGGCTCTCAAATAGCGAATATAGCCCTGAACAGATCCAACCAATGGATATTTCCCCCTGGAGGATTTAGGTATATATCCAAGTTTCGCTAACTGCTGTATCCGGCGCGGGGATATCTCCAGCAGTTTCGAAATCACCTCTGTAGATAAAAGTTCAGAAGACATAAAAAAAGCCTTGCTTTATAGCCCCCGTGGGGCTAGTATTAACTACAAGGGAAGGGCATGAGGCTCGGCCCAAACAACCAGGAGAATCCTGATGACTACCATCCAAATCAAAAAATCCGAACTCATTAGCGAACTCACCAATTCCCTGCAATATGCAGGCTCCACCGAATGGGACCTCTACGTTCACGTCAATGGGGCACTGGATACGCGCCATAACACGTACGAAAACGCAGACTGGCACGAACTGATCGACCTCTATAACTGCGCATATGATGGTACTGATTTTGAAAATCAGAATGACCGCCGCGCTCTCGCCGAATGGATGATTGAAGAGCAGCAGATTCCGTCCGAAATCGAAATAGAGGTTGATACTGACGACGGTTTTGAATTTCGCAACGCTGACATCGAG
>Ga0208019_1000142_pt1 | contig 38478 bp, 46 predicted proteins | sample CB_VirMetaG_5_FD_184540 | JGI IMG/M metagenome (GOLD analysis project Ga0208019, IMG submission 184540) | Freshwater to marine saline gradient viral communities from Chesapeake Bay - CB_1508_1D Viral MetaG (SPAdes) (version 4) | ecosystem: Environmental > Aquatic > Marine > Coastal | place: USA... | reverse complement strand
CTATAGCACGAGGTTGCGAACTTGTCGTGTTAGTAACAGAAAGTGCTTCATTAATTAATCTTATTGCATAACTAATTCCACCACTTACATCAGGCAATAAGTCTAAATCTTCATCTATTGGTTTATTACCAATAGTATCTATTCCTAAACTTCCACCTTCTTTAAGAATTAATAATATACCCATTATGACAACGCTATTACAAGACCAAGACTTGCACCTGCAGCAATACCTGATATTTGAGTATCTACATAGGCTTTAATACTTTCAGAACTAGCTACATCTGTTGCTGTTGCACTTGCAAATGTATCATCATCTTGTATATCTGCTACAGCTATAGCAGCATTAGCTACTGTAGATACAGCATCAACTCTGTCATTTAAATCTTCCATATGTTCAGCTAATACAGCTAAACGAATTGTTGTACCAATCTGATGGTCAGGTGGAGTACCACCATATCTGTTTTCCAAATCTCTTGTAATTGTATTTAACGAAGTTCCTGATGATGATGTAACAGATACAACTTCTCTGTTACCAGAGTTATCTGGGTCTAATACTAAATAAATAGGACTACCTGCACTAGCATTAATTACTGTAGTTCCATTAGTTGTAGGTGCAGTAGCAACTGTTGTAGATGTAGCAGCACTAGCTAACAAACTAGCTAATGTACTCTCATAAAAATTAACTATTTGACTTTCTATATTCGCCATTTATGCTCCAAATCTCATAATACCATAAGCTGCAATACCTACTGTGTTAATAGAAGTTACATCTTCAAGAGATGGTTGTCTAGTACCACGCACTGTAATGATAGCATAATGTGTATCACTTCCAACTACTTCATTAGATTGTATTGGATAACTTATTTGCTCAACAACACCACGTATAATTTCTTCTGGTTGAAATATTTCTAATGTTACTGATGTACCTTCTTTATCTCTTAATGCTCTATATAAAGCATCTCCAAGACCTTTAACTCTAATAGGTTTTCTACCAGGTCTTTCTACTCTATCAGATATATTGATAGGTATTTGTACAACTACAAGTTCTGGTCTTGCTAATGCACGAAACTGTAGAGATTTGACATCAGGAGTTGACACATTATTTGTACTTTTAAGAACTACTTTTCCAATAATATATCTTGACACTTCTGCTATTTGTTTTTCTACATCTCCAGTACCAGATATTTGTGTTAATGCTGAAACAAATGATGAATCATTAGGATTATTTAATGCTTCAAATTTGGTTGAGTAAAATAATTCTACTTCTGTATTTGTAGGCATATTTACTGTAGATATTTCTGCACCAACAAATTGTTTACTTTCTGCAGTAAAAAAATCTGCAGCAGATGTTATTAAATAACCTTCAGATTCATATGTAGATTGTTCTTTATATACATCAGAACCCATACTTACCATTACAAACATTCCATTTGTTTGTGTAATTCCACATATTGGACCTGTTCCTGTTGTTTGCAAATCTCTAGCCAAACCACCTGTTGGTAAATAGTATCGCCACAAATTTGCTTCGTTAGTTCCTTCTTGTACACCTATGTAAACACTATCTCTTGATGTAAACATAGATGTAGGTGTTGTGTTTATACTATCTACAGCCCATTCTTTTATTAACTGTCTGTTAGCAAGTACATATAAATCATCAACTGCTACAAGTTCTGCTCTGTACAAACGTCCTATATTTCTAGTATTTTCTTTTGTACCAAAAAATATTATTCCTTCAGATGCTGCAAGAGAATGTACTTCTTCAAAAGGTATAGTTGATTGTCCTTGATTAACAAATATTCCACTAGATAATTTAAAAGAATATATATTACCATCAGTGCTTGCAGCTAATACTGCAGCTCCTGCATCAACAATGTCTGTTATTCTATGTGTAGGTTCTACTTCAATTATTGCATCAGCAACAGCTAAATTAGATGCTGACCAACTATCAAAAGGATTAATATCCCAAACATATTCTGCAGTACCATCATTTCCTGTAATCCATAATGTATTTTTTACAAACCATATACCTGTTAATCCACCATTAGTACTTTGAGCATTATTTAATTCAGTCCAAGTACTACCGTTATAATATATTAACTGTGAACTTGATGTTCCATCTTTAGTAGTAAGATATAAACTATTTCCAAATGTAGCTATTCCAGTAAAATTATCTGTAGCACCATTAACTGTACTATCAATTTCTGTCCAACTTTCAGCATTTGCAGAATACCATACGCTAGTACCATCTGTTACCCAAATAGTTCCATTTGTAGTTTGTGCTAAATAATTATTATCACTAACAAAAGATGTACTAGCTCCTCTAACATTCATGTCAGCAGTTTGATGTAATAAATGTATCTTGTAAGCTGTTTCATCATCTCCATGAAATACATCAATACCTTTGCTATCCCAAAATCTATTTACATCATCTGGTTTACCATCAGCTCTATGTGCTGTATCTAATCCTTGACCTGCATCAAATCTGTTTCTTGAATATATACGACCTAAGTTAGATGTAAAATCTTCAGGATTTTGTTTAACATTAACTTGTTGTCCTGCTTGTACGTCAGATGATTGTATAGTCATTTCACGACCAGGACCTACAGCTGTACGTAAATAAATATTATCTAATTGTAAATCGTAACCGTATCTTTTAGGGTTTTTGATACTTGTTGTATTAGCTACTCTAACCATTAGGTTGGATACAATATACTATTTAACTGAACTGGTTCTGGGTATTTAGACCTTAAATTACTTCTAGCTTGCTGTATTAATAACTGTTGATAACGTAATAAACTACTACTAATTGTATTAGAACTACCAACTGGATAGTTTTGTGTAGCCATTTGTTCTGTAATATATCTTGCGTCAACTGTTTTAATATCTTTACCGACAAGCATTTGAGCAGCTACACCAGCCATAATTATTGGTTCGTATTCTGTTTCTAAACCTACAGTAGATAATGTTGTAGCTTCTGATGTAGGTGCTACAAATTTCTTTTTAAAAGTTACATATACAGTATGACCTGCTGATATACCTACAAACTGTACAGCATGAACTACGTTAGGACCTGAAGTATAAGTCTTAGTTCTTTCTGTTTGTGTATCATCTGTCCATGTAAATGGATTAGGAAGGTCAATCATTTCTATAGCTACACCATTGTATTTAAGTCCTGTTTGGTCTGAACCTGCTTGCCAATCTGTATATTGTGATATAGCTTTTAATGGAGCTACTAAATAATTATAAGTATCTCCATCTGTACCATATGTACCAAGTAGTTTATAACCTGTACTTGCAACTAAAGATAAGGTTTCTACAGCAAATAATGTAGGATAAAGGTTTTTAATTTGGTCTGATACTGCATCAAATACATTCTTACGAGGAAATGCAGGAGTTATTTTAATTATATCTCCAGCACTATGAGCTGCAGCAGTAGTACCTCTAGCACCTCTAGTAACTGTTATTTCATTAGTAACAGTATTAAGAGCAGTAGAAAACATAAGTTCTTGTCCTACTTCTATTATTGCACCAGCGTCTAATGCATCTTCTTCTTCAACACTAAACATATCATTGGCATAACCTAATGTTGTATCTGAACTAGATATACCACCAGTTAAATAAGAATAAGATTCTACTGAATCCATAGGTTCAAGATATTCTCTATAAACCCTGTCTACTAGGTTACCTATTGTGTTACTCACAATAATCCCCTAACTTTGTTTAAATATTAAAACTATGTTTCTATCTGCTGTTTCAGTAGCATCTGATGTAACTCTAACAAATCCTGCTGTTGCAAAAGCCCAACCACTAGGGTCAACTCTTACTACATTACCTGGAGATACTGTATAAGTTACTTCAGTATTATCAGTTTCTACTACATCTACCCAGTTAGTTCCATTAAATGAAAAGTCAAATGTTACACTTGTACCTGTCATTGCTGCTGGAAATACTATACCAGATAGTAGTAAACCATCTGCCTGTACTCCTGTAGAGTTACTAGCATCTGCTGAAACATCTATTAAAACTTCTTTTGATAATTGCATATTGTCCTTACTATAGCAGAAGAAATGGGAGGAAGGTGGATTCCCCCCAAATCTTCAAATTAAATTAAGCTACTTTAGCTATCTTTAAATGGTATGAAGGAGGACCGAAGTCGTATCCCATTTCCATGTAAATTGCTTTAGCGACTTGTGCATTTGCATCTTGGTCAATATCTCTTACGAATACTGTTCCGTATCCAGGGATATTTGTAAAGACTGGCTGTATGAAAGCAAAGTCTAAGATGAATGCGGTATTTGCAGGTAGGATATTAGGGTCAATAACCATCATACCAATTTGTCCAAATGGTGTGACAATTACGTCAATATCAATACCAGCCAAGTTTCTATCTCTTGGAAGGATAGCACCTGTAATACCAACTGTACCAGCTAGTAATTCTTTGTTAAGGTCCAATAATTGTTTTGGACTTATACAAAGAACTGGTTGTACCATTGGTGCGTGTGCATCGTATAATCTCTTTAATGATTCTGCGATTGCATCCCAAGATAATACTTGGTCATCACCTGTAGCACCATTACCAGTTGTACCGTTCCAATAGACGTTACCACCAACAAATGTTGGAGCAACGCTATTGTCTGCGTTAGCATTTAATGAACAGTATTCTGAAATACCACGCATTTCTCTAGTACCAGCTCCTGGAGTTACATTAGCTCCATCAGCAAAAGTACCATTGAATGCGAACCATTCTACTTCTCTAGCTACTTTTTCAAGAGCTAAAGACATTTGCTCTGCAAATTCATCAACGATTGGATTAGAACCAGCTAGTCCAAGTTGTGTAGATGCGGTTGTTGTACCATCTCCATCAGAAGCGTTATAAGCTGCAGCTCCTAATGTGAAAGTATTTTGTTGTTGAAATGTTGCCATTGCTGTGTAAGTCATCTTGACACCTTTATGGAATATCTGTGTCACACCTGTGTAAGCAACTCTATCTCTACCGAGATATTCAGTTGGTGTGTTACCTTCTTGACCTTTAGTAGGTTCAGAAGATACAGTGTGTGAGTCAGCAGCTTGGATTTGCCAGAAAGTAGATTGTAAAACCTTACCTCCGTTTAATCCACCTGTTGCAGATAAGAAAGGAGTTCTTTGACCACCTACACGGAAAAGCTCCCCAGAAAAGTTATTAATTTGCTGGGAATAAATTGGCACTGAACCGGATAAACCAGATATATTTGCCATAATTACACCTCCGTATGTGTCGTATTAAATTCTTTTACTTATTTTTTTGTTGTTCCATAGCAGTTAACCTAGCTCTAAGTGAATCTTTAACAGACGCACCTTTTAATGCTTTAGCTAATTGCTCATTAACATCAAGAGGTATCTCTGAAGTAGAATTTGCATCAAGTGCAGCTACTCTAGACCTAGCATCATCTTGTACAACTGGTGCAGGTTGTGACTGTGGTGTAGCCTCAACAGCTCCTGTTGGTTCAAAACCATACTCATCTTTAGCAAACTGTGCGATAGACTCTAAATCTACAGGTCCATCGTACACTTGTTTTAACGCCTTGCCGAAACCTTTGTCAGTAGACAATCCTAATTTACCAAACACATTGTTAATTTCTTTATCTTTATAAGAAGCTAACTCTGCCTCTAGTTTTTTGATAGTATCGTCTTTTCTATCAATTGTTTCTCTCATTTGTTTTACACCATATTCTTGCGGTGCATCAAATTCTTCCATTTTGTACCTCCACTATGTATTAACCTATCAGACAAGACCATAGGCATCTTGCCGTGGTGCTACCTTTACCACTTGACTTATCTCTCTGGTAGCTGCAAGCTATAAGTCCATTACTCTACGGTTTTAATACGAGCTTTCAACGTAGGCTTCGAAAGCTGATTTGCAGGTCTATTTGTAGCGGACCACGCAACGCCTAATATTTATTATACACTAATCTGCTATAAGTCCAGTAATTTGTTTATCTTTTTTAGCAGCACCTAATTGAATACCTTGTGTAGATGCAAGCTCAGCTTGAATACGTTGTAATCGTTTAGTTTCTTCTTGTTGACCTAATGCAGCACCTTCAAGTGTTTGTAAATCTAATTCTCTACCTATACCAGCAGCTTGACTAATTATTCCACCAGCAGATTCATATAAACCAGAAGCCATTTCAGTAGTTAAACCTAGTTTTCTTAGTTGTTCAAACCTTGCAAATGATGTACTAAATCCTCTTGATGATGCTTGTGCTTGTAATTGTAAAGTAGCAATTTCTCCTGAAAGTATTTTATCTTGTATCTTTGGATTAACTAATGCAGAGAATATAGTTCCTTTATCTAAATCTAATCCATATCTTTCTCTAAATAATTTTTCTACTTCAGGTATTTGATTTTTAACACCAGCATATACAATATCTACTCTATCTTGAAACTCTTGTGCAGATACTGGGTCTTCTGCTTCTCCTCCACCAATCATTGTATTAAAATCTTCTTCATAATCAGTAAAGTCAGTAACACCTACTTCAGCTAATGTTTCTTTATAGCTAGCTTTAGTTGACATTGCTGTTATTTCATTCATAACTAATGTCCCATCTTTACGTCTTAAAAATCCAAATTCTTTTTCCCAAGCTTTAGATTCTCTAGTTTTACCTATTGCAATGTCTTCGCTACCAGATTCTACCCAAGCTTTAGCATAAACATCTAAAACTTCTTTAGGCATAAAATTATATAATGACCTAGCTAAATCTAATCCTGTTGTATAACTACGTCCTGAATCTGATGAACTAGATGTTTGACTTACTTCAGGTTTAACACCTACACTACCACCAGCATAACCTTCTCTACCTGGAATAGCACCAGCTAGTAATCTTTCTAATTCTGACCTATCTTCACCTGGTCTTTTTTCATCGTTAGCTGTAGTACTAAATCTACCATCTGAAGTATATACTGTAACTTGTGCCATTATCCTCTAAAGCTTTCTGTTGGAATTATACCTTTACCAAAACTACGCATAATAGATAATGTTAAATCATCTTTAGTTTTTTGTAATCCATTATCTAAACCATACTGTCTAAGTCTTTGAGTTTCTTTACTGTAATCATTCATTTTAATTATCTCATCAAGTAATGGGTCATCACTAGCTACATCAATACCTAAAATACTTTTAGCTTGTGTTTGTTTTGCAGCAAGAATAGTTTCCCAAGCAATATCTTCATCATACATATTGTAAAACTGATACCTTGTTTTCTTTAGATTATCTATAAACTTTTCTCTATATCCAGCATTGTTACGAAACTTACTAGCTTCAGCAGCAATGTCTATTGTAGAATGTAAATTGTCAGGTAAATATTTATCTAATAAGTCTTGGACTTCTGTTTCTTTTAATTTAGTAGTAGGTACTGTTTGTCCTTGTAAAGCATTAATTATTTTATTATCTAATATTACACCTGCATTAGGGTCTACTATTCCATTAATCTGTTCTATTGCAGATTCAGCAGTAAAATAACCATCTCTAGTAAGTTCAGCTAATATGTCAACTACATCTGTTGGCAATTCAACACCATATTGTGTTTTAGCTGTTGTTGTAAATAAACTTTTGTATCTTCTTAAATCTTCTTCCCATGCTAAAGGATTAGTAAATTCTTTTCTTTCAGCATCTATTTGAGATTGTTTTAAACCTAATCGTCTAAGAATTACACCATAAGTATTTGTACCAGCCAAGTTAGTAATAGCTTTACTTACATCACCATCTGTTTCATACAACATTGATGTAAGTAATCCAACATACTCTGCATCATTAAATAATGTAGATGTAATTCTGGTTTTATTACGTTCTAATACAATAGAAAATTCTTTAGCTAACTCTTGATAATCAGTATTTTCACCAAGTTCTACTATACCTACAGGTACAGGAACTACATAAGGACTATTAAACCCTGCATTGTAATCATTAGCACTTTTAATTTCTCTAATACCATTAGCTTCTCTAGCTTTTACTTCTGCATCATCTGTATGTTTAGCATCACTGCCTCTACTAGGTGCATTAGATATATCAGATAATACAAAATCATCAGGTAAATCCATAAAGTATGTGTAGTTACCTTGTTGAACTGCTATCTTATAACCTTCACCATAAACGTAAACTATTTCTGAATTAGGATAATCTGATTGAAAATTATAAGATGCACCTTCTGAGGCTGCTACTGCATCTTCAACTGATATATTACCATCAATTAAATTATTTTTATCTACCATAGTTACTTAATCCTATCATACTTTCTGCAAATTGTTTTAAAGCTTTTTCTATTAATGTTGGTTGTGCAAGGCTAGCTCTCCAACCACCTTCACTAAAAAACTTTTTATCTCCATATTCTTCTCTAAATTCTGGATTTAATTTAAATATAAATTCATCTAAATAATAAGAAGGCATTACTTTAGCTACTGCTTCCATTACTTTACCAGCATTTCCAGCAGCTTCATACTTTATTAAATCATGCATTGTAAAATCATTACCTTCTTCATCTTGAAACAATACAGTATCTAGTTGTTCTTTATTCAATGCTTGTTCTAAATCTTGTGTAGGCATTTGATTAGGTGCAGAACCAGGCATTAAGTTAGAAAACATTTGCATATTGCCAAATCTTTGTTGTGCATAACTAGCAGCAAAACTACCTGCACCACCAATAATCATTGCAGCAAATGCACTTAATTCATATCTAATTAAATTTTTTAATAATGGTGCAGCTTTAGTATTGCGTAAAACTGTTTCAAGTGCTTGTTCAAGTGGAACTAAAACCCAGCCAGGTAAATTACCTATACCTTTTTTAAGTAATTCTTCTTCAACACCTGTTTCTTTAGATACCATAGATAGTATCTCTGCTTCTGTTTTACCTTCTATATTTGCTTGTGACCACACTTCAAATTCAGGTGTATCAATAGGTGGCATACCACCAGGACCATATCTTTGAAATCTTTTTCTAAAAGCTTCTGCATTATTAATATCATCTTTAGCACCAGTTGCTTCTGGTGGTCTATAAAGTCCTTCACCTGTGTAGTTTACTTGTGTAGGTACTCCTATTTTTCTAGCAGCTTTAATACCAGCTTCATCATATCCTGATTGTCCACCACTGATAACCATACCTGTTATAGGTTTATCACCAATAAAAAATTTAACTCTATCAAATATTTTGTTAAGTTCATTATCAAATACACTTTGCTGTATTGCTTCGTTAAATCCAGCAGAACCTAATCTAGTAGCTTTATATGCACCATGACCAGCAATGTTAACTACTTGTCCACTTGTTAAGTTATCTGCAATTACTTTAGCTAATGCATCTATATTGTCAGTATTTTTCATTAAACCATTGCTATCAACAACAACTGCTTGATATTTGTTACCTGAAGCATTAACATTTTTTTTAGTAGCACCACTACCTTTAGATGCATCTTGTGTAAAATCTATTGTAATAGCAGCATTTTCTGCATTATATTTTGTTCTAATAGGATAATTAGCGTCAGGTGATACTTGATTAAATTGTGTTGCACTTGTACCTATATTTTTTATAGCATTATCTAAGTATTCTTTAAATCTAGGTGGTAATGCTTTAGCCATACCTGTACCCATACCACCAGCAGATACTTTAATTGGTTTACCCATATCCAATGCTTTTTGTATTTGTTCGTCAACGTGTTGTGTAAACTTATTATAATTAGCATCTGTGTCTACCCAATCTTCAGTTCTTGACAATCTAGTATCAATACCTACAGCATTATCTAAACCTCTAATAACTGCTTGTGTTTGAGTAGGAACTACTCCACTAGCTCTATCAGCTGTATTATCTCCAAACAAATATGTATAACCTTTATCAGCTTCAACTTCAGCTCTAGTCCAATTACCTACACGTTCTACTGGTTTAATTGTATTAGTATTACTAAATTCATCTCTAAGTTCCATTAATATTTTAGGAAATTCATCTTTCCAAATAGTTTTATCTTGTAGATGTGTAAGATTTGCATTACCTGTTTTTAATAATAAATCTACTTGTTGAGGATTTTGATTTAACATTTCTTTATAAAGCTTTTTCATTAAAGAAATACTATTGTCTTTATCTGTACCCATAGTTCCTTGTGATGGTCTTTTACTATCAGGTGCATTTAAAAATGCTCTATAAGCAGTTTCATCAAACTGTCCTGATTTTAATGATTGATAAGCATGTTCAACACTTCTATACTTTCTACCTTCATATTCAAATGTAGGTGTCATAGGGTTAGATAATTTAGCAAACTCACTTGTTTCTGTAGAATATATATTAATATTTTTGTCAATTAATTCTGTAGATGTTTGTGGGTCAGCACTATATACTCTAGGTTGTACATCAGACAATCTAGTTTTTTCTACTGTACCTTCACCTAATAATTCTTGTAAGTAAGTATTAGCATTATTTATTTTAACTTGTAATTTATTAACTTGTTGTTGCCAAGCAGTTTCACTAGCAAATACATCTGTATTTTTTGTTTTCTTTATATTGTCTAATCGTGCTTGTAATCTTCTAATTTCTTCTAAAGTTTCAAATACAGGTTTTCTTCTAGGGTCACTAGGAGTTAATTTATCTGGGTTAGTAAAATCCAAACTATCTCTAGCTATTTGATTAACAAGAGCAAATGACATTATCTACCAGCCATATAAGACAACAAATCGCTTTGTAGTTTTCTAATTCTCCTACCTGATTCAACTGCGTCTATTTGTTTACCGTATTCAGATTCTAATTGTTCATTCATAATTTCTTCTGGTGATGCAGTACTAAATGCAGACAAATCAATAAAACCTGCACCAGGATAATCTTTTTGCAATTGTTCTTGTTGTGATGTCATTTCTAAATACTCTGGTTGTGAAACCATAAAGTTATAATCCGCTAACTGTTTAGCTTTACTTCTAGCTTGTGCAAATGCTACAGAGTAACTATCAGCAAAAGTAGTTGACCATTGGTCTAATTCTTCTTCAGTAGGTTTACGTCCAAGCTTCGTAGTAAAGTAATTTTCTACCATATCTTCTAAGTTAGCTTTAGTTGGTGGTATATATTCTTCAGCAAGTTGTTTAGCAATTTTAGCTTCTTCTACATCATCTAAAGCATCTTGTGATACAGCCATTTCTTCTAATGCATACTGCAATAAATTTCTATGATAATCAGCATCATCATAAGCAGCAGATGAAGATGTAAAATACACAGGTGTTTGTTGCATTATAGTTTCATAAATATCTGTACCTTTAACAACATATCTATTTTCATCTAACCAGTTCATAACATACTTAACAGAAGCACGTAATTTCTCTGACATTTCTCCTCTACTTTCAGCAAAGTAATTATCAGGTACAATATTGTTTTGTTCTAAGTATGTTTGCCATCTGTTAATTTCATCTGGTGTTGCATTAGAATCTATAAAGTCTTCTACTTTAACTCCCTGAAAATGTCCAGTAAATGGCATTAATACTTGTGTTTCATTATCATCAAGTATTGGTACACCATCTTCTGTATATGCTGGTCTTAATAATGTTTCACCAGTCATTAAAGCTAAGTAATCTAAAGCTTCTGCTCTAAATGGGTCACCTACATCTAAACTCGCTATGTAGTTATATACAGCTTCTTCATTTGGATTGACACCAAACAATGACAATAACTTATTAAATGATGGTTCAGACATACCATAAGAAAATATATTCTCATAATACTTACCAGTTTTTTTACCAGAAACTTCTGCTGGTACTTGTGATTCAAACTCTGTTTTACTAGGTGTAGGTACGCCTACATCTTCTACTTCTATCTGTTCTGCTTCAGTTGTAGCAATGTTAGAGTTCCACCAATTAGCAATTTCACGTTGAGCTTCTTTAGCATTTTCATCACTTAAAGGTGTTTTAGACCAAAACTCATCATTAATAAATTGATTAAACTCTCTTAACTTTCTAGGTATTGAACCTTTAAGTGGAGAATTATTTTGTTTTTCATTTAAAGCATTCCATAATGCTATTAACTTTTCTTTCACTATTTATCCTCAATAAAATAATCTAATACTTCTTGGTCATCTCTATACAACTTTAACATAACTCCTGTCCATACTCCCCAAAACTCTGGGTATTTTTCAATTAAACCATTAGCTCTGTTATATACATAAATTCTTAATGCTTTAGCTCTAGGGTCTTCAGATGATAACCACCAGTCAGGATTTTGTGATGTAGAATATTCCATTGATAATGCCTCTGCATATCCCCAGTATTGCATTATTTCAGCAAAACCTTTACCAGCATTTAATTCCATAACAGCAGGATTATTCATCCATTTAGTTCTCATTTCATTAAATATATCCATAACTGCAGGTGGGTTCATCAATCCATATTCTTCTGCTTGGAAACCAGGTAAGTTAAGTTTTAATTCATTTCTGTAAGCTCTTTTAAGAATTGTTTTTTGAACAGAACTTAAATTTTCTAATCCATCTACTTTTTGTGAATATGTTTTATATCTAAAGAAACCAATTGTATCATTAACAGCTCTACGATACTGGTCAGGACTTAATGCGTTCTTGTAATCAAGTATTTCATCATAATTTTTTTCTTCATAAGGATTATCAATGTTTAAGTAATAACCACTTATTTTTAAATCATTAAATATCTCTGGATTATTTTTTTGAAAGTTTTGTACTCTAACACTAGAAGGCATCTTTGCACCTTCAGTTTGTGACCTAGGACTTAACAAATAAGGATATTCAACACCATATAGTTCTAAGAACTCATTAAAAGTAGCTACGTCATTTTGATTGTTTTCTTCTTTGATACGTACATATTCTTCATACAAAGCAGATTGACCCCATAAATGTCCTTGTTTATCTTCTATAAAAAACTCTGGTTTAAATCCTGTAGGTCCAAAGAATTGATACATAAATTCAAAAAAGAATAATGTACCTGATTTTTCTTTAGCATATTCAAGATAACCATTTTCTATTTGTCCTTGATTAAGTCCTCTAATATTTTCATTAGGATATAATTTCTTCAAATAACTATCTAACTTACCTTCGTTATATAATCTAAGTGGCTCACCAGCAGATACACCCCATCTGTATAACTCAATAGTTTTTTTAGCTCTCATTTTTGTAGCTTCTGAAGAACCATCACTAATTAAATCAAAACTATCTTCGTCTTTTAATGCAGCAAATAATTTTCTATAAACTGGAGAACCTTTAAATACATCACTTAATTTGTCAGGTGGTGGGAAATCACCAAATAATCTTTTTTCTAATTCATTAGCCCAACCGTATTTAACTCCTAATGCTGTAGTTGCTCTTTCTACTTTAGGTAATAATCTATCAATACCAAAAGCTACAAATGAGTTAGGTCCTGGTACAAATCCTTGTGCAAGTAAGTTAACACCTTGTACTTGTCCTCTAGGAGATATTTGTACTCTTTGTTCACCATCTACAAGTTCATCATCAAAAATTAAGTTAGACATAAAGCCACCAAATGGATAAACAAATACATCTTTATCTGGATTCATAGGGTCTGGTGATATAAACCCATCAGTACTACTGCTACCTAATGTATTAGCTGCAGTTGCACCTCTACTTGCAATATGTGCTTTTCTAAGTACATAAGGGTTTTCTCCAAATAATTGACCCCATGTTTGGAATACTTCAAACCATACTTCAATAAATGGAAATATGTTTACAAGTTTGTCAGATAATGTATGTCGTTTTCTTGTGTCATATAGTAATTCTTTTACACCAGCTAATGCATAAGCTTTAGATTCTGTGTGCATCACATTGTAATCATCAAACTTACCTGGTTTGTATAATCGTTTTAATCCTTCTAGTTCTTGTATAATACCTTTAGGTATAGCAGCATCTTTAGCTTCTTGAATAAACTTAGTTCTCAATGCAGTAGACATATCTTCAAATCTTTCTTGAATATACATCCATCTAAATTGTTTAAATGTTGTAGACCTATTAAGAATACCTATAGGTTTTGTCATTAACTTATCAAAATATGTTTGATAAAAATGTTCCATAATATCTTCTAAACTACCTAAGAAATTATTAGCACCTTGTGGATTAGGAGTTATATCTTCTACTTGATTTAATACTCCAGGATTAATACCGTCACTTTTTTTGTAATATTGAGTTAATTCATCTAATACTTTGTTTTTACTAAATGTTCTCATTAACTTATCATCAGTCATAAAATCAATAACATCTTTTTTATTTGTACCTGTTTTACCAAATTTAACTAACTTACCATCAGCAATTAATTGTCTAATTAATGAGTTACCAGTATCTATATCTGTTCTTAATTGATATATAAACTTACCTGATTTATTTTGTTTAGCATCTTTAGCTAAATCTAAAACACCACCAGATATTTTACGTATTCTTGATTCTAAATATTGTAAATGTTGGTCTAAATCAAAAGATGCATCATCAATAAAGTTTTGTGCTTTTCTACCTTTGTATTCAATATATCTTAATCTAGCTTCTTGACCAGCAGGTGAAGCAATCCATTTTTTAAGTTCATCACTACCATAACCATATCTAGCAACAGCTTGTGTAATTGGGTCACCTCTTAATAATCTAAGTTCGTGATACACAGCTTCAGTTATTTGTTCTTGTGTTAATTCTTCAGTTCTTTTACCTTTATATTGTAAAAATTTATTACGAGTTTTATATGCACCACCAGCAAAATCTTCATATCTCATAGTTTTTTGCATAGCTTCCATAACTTCTTCTTCCATTAAAAACTCAATAGCATCATCACTATATTTTGCTTTTTGGTAATTTTTGCTAAATGGTAAAGCTTCTAATAATCTTCCTGCTCTTGAATTAGGATTATGAGCAGCTACCCATTGTAAATATTGCCATGGTTTGTTATAAAATCCTTGTAAACCTTTCATAGCAATACGTGCTTGTTCTTCCATAAATACACGAGTGAAGAAAGCAAATCTCATAAGAACTAATGGTTTGAATACATTTCTTGTATAGAAAGACATTAAATTACTCATAAAGTTATTTTCCAATCTTTTAACATTAATAATACCTTCTTCAAATGGATTAGGAATATCAACACCATCAGATGCTTTACCCCAGAATTTAGAATGTTGTGTTTTATGTTTAATATATTTTTGTGTATCTAAAAGAATACTTGTACGTTTAAATTCTCCATTTGGATAAGCTTTAAATAAAGGACTAACAGCTCTTTCAATTAATCTATAGTCAATCAATGGTGCAATGTTATCTTGCATTTCTGACAACATAGATGCTGAAATAGTTGTAACTTCTTTACCAAAGTTATCTATAGGCATACCTAATTCATTTAATTCAAATCCTCTATAGTTAGTACCAATGTTAGGTAATACGTTTTTATTTTTATCTGTTGCATATAATTTAGATTTTTGTAATCCTTCAAACATTTCTTGAACATGGTCAGCTATATATGCATAGTTACCACCTTGTGCTTTAATCTTTTTGTAATCTCTAGATGCTTGTTTAAAAGCAAAATCTCTATATTTATTTTTATCTAATGGGTCTATCTCTAGAAATTCTCTAAGTATTTTATTTCCTTCAATATGGTCATAGTTATTTATTTGCAAATGAGAAACTAATTGTCTATAACCTTGTTGTAAGTTATTTAATGGAATACCCATTTCAGGTACAACACCTAATAATTTTCTGTAATAAGGATTGTATGTTGAGTTGTAATTAGAACTAAAACCTAAATATCTTTCAAACTTAGGTAATCCCATCTTATCCATTTTTTCTAATGCGTAAGCTGGACTTACTTTATCTAATTTAGATTGAAACTCTGTCATTTCTGCAATAGCAGATGCTTTATCAACTACAGCAGCATCAATAGTATTTTCTACTCTAACTAATTTCTTAGGGTCACGTGGTCCTAATTTACCTGGTAATACAGCTTTAGTAGCTTTACGTACACCTTCTCTAATAGGTCTAAGTTTTTCACCAGCAAAACTACCAAAAGTTCTATAAGCAGCATCAGTTTTAATTCCTGTGCTTTGTAATAGTTTGTTTAATGCTAATGAACCTGTCTTAGGTAGTAACTTGCCTGGTAAAGTATAAGGTATATTTTGTCCAGCTCTTTGGATTGTGTAACCTGTATCAATCATTTGACCAAATATCTTTTGTACTTCTACCCAATCAGTTGTATCAACTAATGCTTTTTGTATCTGTACAGGTAATTCCATTCTTTTAATCCAAGGATTAGTAGCTACAAAAAATAAATTATCTTCTTCTGCTATAGCTTTAAATAGATTTACATTTGTAGGAGCATTAAGTATTTCATCTTTAGTTGATTGAAAGAATCTAGGAACACTACCAAACAAAGTATTTTCTTTACGCATTTTCTTTAATGCTTTTCTTGTTTGTGTAAAGTCACTTGTTACATTTTTATTTGTTAACAATTGATAACTACTATCTACTAAATCATCAAATATACCTGTACCAGTAGCACCATCAATTCTAGGACCTACTTCTTCTAATACATTGTCAGCTAAGTTTTTAGCAGATACCTTAATGTTAGATTTACTTAATGCAGTTCCTTTTTTTAATCTACCATTTTCTACAAGTTTTAATGCAGGGTTAACACCTCTTAAACCTTTTTGTAAGTTTTTAATTCCTTTAACACCTTTACCAGCAACTATGTCAGGAACAATTTGATGTGCTGCATCAATTAATCCTGACATGTTTCTAAATGCTAAAGTACCTGGTTCATAAAATTCAGCTGCAGTTACTTTACCTGGTGAATATTCAAGTAATATATCTCTATCTGCCCAGTCAGGTCTAAAATAATCTTGTTCTGTTTGACCAGCTAAAAAATACTTTTGTCTAAACCTACCTGCATAAAAATTAACTCTGTTAGGTCTATAGCTAGATGTGTAATTTATTTCTCCCTTTTCATCAAAAGCTTTAAGTGGGTCACCAATATTCTTATAAATAAAAGCTCTAGCTTCATCTGGTGACATACCATACTCAGTTGTAAGTTTTATATAATGCGGTGTCTTTTCTGCTTTAACAGATTCTAAAGTAAATAATGTAGCTCTATCAAAGTTAAGTGGTTTACCTTGTATAACTTGTCTAAACATATTAGCAAGTACTGGTTCTCCACCCATTCTATGTGCTTCTTGTATCATATCTATTTGTTGTTTAAGTTTATCTAGACCACTTAAATCTTCACCTAAGTTAGCAACTGTAGTACCACTTAAATCAATAGATAGTTTCTTTTGTGCTTGACCTTCTGAATAACCTTGCTTTAATAATTTGTTATATTCTCTTAAATCCCTTAAATAAGCTACAGACCTACCAACTTGCATAGGTTGACCAGGAGTTCCAGCATTTACAATTAATGAACCAACAGACCATTTACCTGAACCACCAGGACCAAATGTTTGAAAAAATGCGTCTAATGCTGCACCTAACCATACACCATATTGCACATCAAAAGGTTTAGCACCACCTGGAGCAAATCCTGCTGTAGCTAAATCCCATATGGTCATTTTCATATTGTCTTCTAAATGGTCATATTGAAACTCAGACTGTAATTCATTCCATAATTTAGCTTCATTATAAATTCTGTTACTAGATGTAATTTGTGCTATATCTCTACTTGCTTGATATGTAGTCGGTACATTTAACATAGACAAAGTAGCTGCATCAGAAGTATTAATTTCTGGCATTTCATTTGTATATTTGTTTACGTTTTCTAATACAACCATAGGGTCTGGTTGAAACATTGCAGAATATTGAGTAGCTTTAAGCTCAGTTTGATTTCTAGCTTTTAGTAACTCCTCAAATTCATTCCTGTCATGTAGAATAAATCCCATTAAAGTGTCCTATTGTTAATAATCTCCAATATGTTAGATGAAGGATTAATTTGATACATTGCTTGCAAAATAACATCCGTATTATCAGGCAAAGCTCTTGGACCTACTCCCTCCCCTATCGGTAATCCTGTAGTAACTGGTTCACCAGGTCTTTCTGTAGGTGCAAATATATTTGGAGCTTCTACTTGGTTATTAGCAACTGGTAGGGGAGCGGCTTGCTGTTGTGCAACAAATGCTTTATTTTGCCCATAATCAGCGTCAGGAAGCCTTCTAAGAGGTTGTTTCTTACTTCCTGGACCTCCGTCAGTTCTTTGTCCACCTTGTGGTGTAGCTACATAAGCAGGCTTATTTGGTTGTCTATATCCGCCTCGTCTACTCTTTGCCATAAAACTCCTTTGTAATCAAAATAATAATACCTGGCATAGGTGTAATGTACTCAACTACGTTTTCAGATAATATATCTAATTCATCTGTAACACCGTATTCTTGATACACCATTTCCCAAAAATCTACATCAAATCCATCTTGCATGTTACATACCAAATGCTTGTGCCATAGTAGGCATACCACCGCCCATTTGCTGTTGCATCATCTGTTGTTGTATCATCATTTCTTGTTCAGGTGTCATCTGAGGTTCTTCAGGTGTATAAAACTGTTTCATAATTTCAGTTATTGCAGCTGGATACTCATAAATAGCTATAGCAGCCATTGTTGCAGCTATATCACCTTGTGCAGACCTAGCAAGAATAGAATCAAATAAAACATTCTCTGCTTTGTTTTTACGTATACGTTCTTGTACTTTAGCTATGTTTTCTAAACCATCAATGTTATCTTGTAATGTTTCTACGTCTATAACACCTGCTTGTAATAATTGCAACCCAGTTACAATTTTCTGTGGTTCATCAAATCCAGCCATAACACCATAGATACGTCTAGTTTTAAAATCACCACCAATATCATTAAGAGGTTGGTAGTTTTCAGCAAAAGCAGAACCATTAAGAAAACCTGCCATAGGTTTTTTACTAATACCAGTTGAGTAAGATACAAGAACATCTAACTCTAATCTTTTTTGGTCCATCTCTACTAATGCTGATTTAAATATATCTCTATATTCAGAAATCATTAAAGACATAGTACTGTTAAGTTCTGATAGTCCAGCACCAGTAACAAAGCTATTAGGTGATTGGCTATCGTCAGTTACAGGATAACCACCAACCATACGCAATTGTCTTTCTAATCTATCTATCTGTTGGAATAATTGATATGGAATATTATTCATTGGTTTAGAAACTTGTGTACCAGGAGCTAGATAATTGACCGCAAATCTACCTTTTCTGTATTGACCGGATTCTATCTCTCCTGATATGTTAGTTTCTGTAAACACAGAATCTTCCATGGCTATTGCCGACATGATGTTAATTTTCGCCATCATTGCCATCAAACCTATCACATGGTCATATTGTCCTTTTAATTGGTCAAATGACACACGTTTCATAAATACAAATGGTGGTGTTGATAGAATATTAGGAATAAAATCTAAAATCATATTTCGTTCAGGGAATATTACATAAGTACCACCCATGTCATAATATTCAATAACTCTTACACCAGAATAAGTATTGTCTTCCCAACCTTGTTCTCTGTTATTCTCATAAGATAAAAATGGTGTAGCATTATCTGTTTGTGCATCTTCAGCATCTTCATCTTGTTTTAAAATTTGTTGAGCAAACTCTGGATATATCTGTGCAAGTTTATATCTAGGTATACGTCTTAGTACTGCTAGTTCTCTTGGTTTTTGGTCTGGTCCAAAGTTTCCTGGAAATGTATCGTAAGGGTCACGTAGTTCAGCACTAGGGTAAACAAATCCATTAGTATCTCGTTTAGTTGTAATAACCCAAGCACAGTAACCATAACCAGGTAACCATCTAGCTGCTTGTTGTAACTGTCCTAATAAGTTTTGTTTATCATCATAGTTAGTAACAATACGTTCTAGTTTTTCTGCTCTAAGTTTACTTCTAGTTGAATCATTTTCATTAGGTACATCTACTCTAACCTGAGGAATACCTGAAATTTTTTGTGCAAGTCGGTCAATACCTGATTGCAACATGTTAGGAGCTGGTAATAAATCAGCATCAGAGGTTTCCATTGTATTACCTAATAATGCTTTAATACCATCCGCACCACCATTAAGAATAGCTTTTATTCTAGCTTTCTGAACTTGTCGTTCTTGAACTAACTTACCTGATGTAAGCTCAGCAGCATTCCTAATAATTTCTTGATAAGACTTAACGTCTAAATTTTCTATGCCCATGGTGCGTTATTCATGTCTGTCATCTTATAATCTCCATAACTAGGATTGTAGTCTAATCCTATATCAGCAGCATGCTCTTTTTGCATACGTCTAAAAACCTTCATTGGAAACCAACTAGCCATAACTATATCAGTTTTTTCCTTGTTTCGTTTAGAAACAGGTTTACCATCAAAGTATAACAGTTGTTGCCTGTATTGCTGTACTTTTGCATTTGACACACCATCACCTACAGGAAGATGTATACGTCTATCTTCAAATAAGTCTGCCATAGCACCTACACCATAAAGTGGGTCATGCTTGTTTTTACCTGTAAGATGTCCTTGTACAGTTATACCAGTACGTAATGTAAATTCTTTAATAGCAGCATCTTGTCGTATAGCAGTTTGAAATCCGTTTTCTTCTACTATCCAATGTCTAACATCATAGTTATGTAACCATTCTGCCATTTGGTCAAGTGCAGCTCTAATACCACCACCACGTCTGTTTTCTAAATCTACTAAATATAATTCACCTCTGTATTGGTCTATACCCCAAAGTACAGATGCTTGGTAACCAGATGATGCAGGGTCAAGTCCAGCAACAAGATATAAATTTTTATATACCTGTCCTAGTACTAAATCAGGTCGCATACATTGGTCAATAATATTCATAGTAAAGATTTGTGTACCTTCTACATATGCTTGGTTGTAATATACCATTTCAAATGTTTGTCTACCGCCTGTAGATTCTGCAGAATGTAACCTAGACATTAACCATTTAAAAGTACGTTTACTTGCCCATAACATACAATCAATATGTTCATCTTCTAGATGTTCTGGTATAGGACAATCTATTGCATGTGCAGTTTCTACTATGCTTGTAAAGTTATCTGATTCAAGTAAGTGATTATATAAATCATCAGGGTGTTGTCTAGAACCAATTACAACAACAGCAGTATGTTCCTCTTTACGACTTGATAATGTTGTTGTCCACCATTGTCTTGTACTTTCTCTAGCACCAGGTTGCATTGTAGTTTGATGGTCCTCAATGTCGTCTGCAATAATTAAATCACAGTCACGAGATAATATCTTTCCACCTTTACCTACAGCAACCATAGTAGGTGACTTAATACCTGCAACTGTTCTAGTACCTACAGTAAATTGATTTTGTGACCAGTTTTTACCTGACCTGTTATCAGGTTTAAAGTTTGTACCAGGTGGACAGAAGTCTTGTTGTAATTCTTCATTAGTATCTAACACATCAAGCACCGCAGACAATGCGTTCTTAGCTATATCTTCGTTACCACCTACCCACATAATACGTATGTTAGGGTTTTTGCATATCTGATATACAGCAAAGTGTATTAACAGTTCAGTCTTTCCATGTCGTGGGGGTGACAGTATCAATAATTCTTTACCGTTATCTATAGAATCTATAATGTTATTAATCCAGTTCTCATGAAAGTCAGCGGTTTCGTAGTGTTTACCTAGTTCGGTTCGAAAATATTTGTGTCGGAAGTTTGAAAAATTTTCTAATGCAGCTTCAGCTTCGGCAGTTAGTTCCCAGTCTTCTGCAGCTACTGCGTTTCTAGTGTCAATCTTGTAGGCAGCAAGCATGCGACTGACAGTAGCAGAAGTGCAGCCAAGGAGGGAAGCTGCGTGTGCTACTGTCATATCGCCAGTTGCAACCTCATCAGCTATACCTTCACTTACGAAAGCTCGGTAATACTGTCCTCGTCTAACGGAAGCGTAGTCGCCCTCGTCAGACTTACGTTCAATATTAATAGGTTTTACGTCATCTTGTGTGTTGTAATATTTATCTCTAGCAAATTGTCGTTTCTGGCATGTACCTGAACAAAATTTACGTTGTTTCCCCTTTAATTTTTTCCTGCAACCCTCAGCTATACAGATTACATTTTTTGGTGTATCTACCATTATTTAACTATCTTTCCTTAGATGTTTGTATAGTGAGAATTATATGCTATAGTTCAGTTAATTACAAACACTAAACTGTAGTATTTTGTAACAGGTAAAGCGGTGACCGGGACATCAAAAGCTGCTGACTGGTAATACAGTACACTAGAAAGACAAAGGCAGTACCCAAGAACACTAGAACAAGTTTAGTCAGCATCAATAAAGACTATGCCCGCTCACGCCCATTCTTACTGGGTTTCTACAGAAATTACCAGCATATTTTTTAGACCTTACGTACTATATAAAGAACACTTAAGTTAACATATGCTAGTCATACTTGTATGACATATAGCATTCTCATACATAGCTATATATCCTAATTTGTAATCAACATACATACAGTCCTTCCGACTTATGAAGTCGGACTGTATGTAGTTTGATTTCAAATAAAGAGATATATAGTTATTTAATATACCTATGTAGAGAAAGGAAATATATGTTAGAACAATGTCAACAAGAACTCATCTATGATTACGATGAAAACCAATACTATTGCGAATGTGATTACTGTTGGTCATAATCAAATTATCTCTATCTGTCTTTCTGACTTATGAAGTCAGACAGATAGAGATTAATTAGAAAGGATAATTAAAATGCAAAGTAATTCTATAAACCTATTTGGTAAATTCAAACATAAAAGATGTGTAGTTTGTACATATCCCATTGTATTCGTCAAAGACTGTTGGATGAAAAAGTCTAAAAAGACAGGTCAAGTGTATATGTTAAATATACATTACTTTGGCGACTGCAAGGCTAAAGTTATAGCATCCGATGTTTCTGTATGGGATTGGCATAAGAAATCTCTAGTTAAATAAATATCGCAGAGTGTCCTTCCGACTCATGGAGTCGGACACTCTACGATATATATTAATTTATATATCAAGCTATTAATACAAATAATAAGATAATGAAAGGAGTATATAATGGCAAAACCAGTACCTTATGAGGTAATCGATGCAATAACAGGTAGACAACTCACAGAATGGAGTGAGATGACACCGGTGCATTACTATAGTACAAAAGCTAATGGTGTTAAAACATCATTCTTACACTTGGATAAAACTCAACCGCAGGTTGCAGAATTACTTCAAGTAATTAGAAATGCACAGGCACAACTTTGGGAACTACATAACCAAAGTCCTACTTCATTACAAGGGAAAGATAAAGTAACTGAGAAAGTTACTGCATCTGTCCAAGCTTCTATTCCAGTCATGGAGGATGAAGCACCACTATAAAATATAGTATATTTTATACTGCCTATACTTAATGTGTAGGCAGAATAAAGTATATAAATATATAAATAACTTTTTATATATTTTATACTTTGTTAAGTAAGTGTTGTATAACAACTACAATACTATGAACGAAGGGATAATATGTTAGACATAGCAAAAATCAATGATGCAATTAATACACTCAGTACTTTGTTAGATAAGTATGAAATAACACAAGTAGAACGAATGGTTGGACAAGGTGTTATTAAATTCTATGAGAACAAAGCAGAAGATAATTACACTGCAGATTTGAAAGCTTTAAACATTGACTTAAAAATTGATGTTGACCAAGCAGATTACGAAGATATACCGTTCTAAATTATATATTATTGTGTGTCCTTCTGCCTTATGGAGTCGGACACACAATATGAAAGGAAATATATGGATACAAAGACTACAGAAAAAGTACTATCACAAATAGTAGATACACTAGACAATATGCGACGACAAATAAAGTTGTTAAGTATTGTACAAATGACAATAGTAGAGAACCTAAGTGATAAAGACCGTAAGTTTATGGCTAAATTTGTAGCTGCTACATTATCTGTTAAAGATATTCGTGACGACTTTACAGACTTTGTTATGAACAGAGATGATGTTAGTGACGCAGCTAAAGTATTTACTATGGATATAAATGAACACATTAATACAATATTAGAGGAGGAATAATATGCGTATGTATACAGACAGTGCAGATGCTATCAAAGCTTATGCAGAAGAAGTTAACTTTGACTTATCTAAATGTGATGAGGTAATTGAAATAAAGGAAAGCGATAAATCAAGAGGTGGTTTGCAGATTAAGTTTCCTAATTATCATAACAAACTTATGACAATTACAATACATCACACATGGGGAGATTTGTTTGACATTACATTTCATACCAGTGATAAAGGCGAACAAACAATGAACGATGTTTTCTTTGTTGAACTATTAGATACATTTAATGCTTTAAAAATAGCAATGACTGGTGTTACTAAAGAAGAATGGAAAACACATCTAGGTTTAGAGGAGGAATAATGGATGACATTTATGTATATAAAGATATAGATAATAAAAGAAAAACTAATGACCTAAGTATTACATTTTATTTTCCAACAGATACATCATTAAAAGACGCAGTTGGTAGAGCTGAATTTGAATTAATGAATGTATCTAAAGATATTGAATGGTCAATAGATATGTATACGATAAAAGATGAGGAGGAATAATGCCTAATTGGACAGACAATACAATAGAAATCAGTGGTTCTGTAAAAGATGTTAATGATTTTATGGATACTATTACAAACAAAGTTACTGTTGACGGAGAACCAGAAGTTATATTTAATTTAACTGATTGTTTTCCTTTACCTACAGAGATGAAAGAATTACATCAAGGTAGTCGTGAGATAGATGGTGTTAAATGTGACGCATGGTATGACGATGCAGATGGATTAAGACCATTGCTTGATGTAACTAAGAACGAACTCATTGCTAAGTATGGTGTATATGCACCTATTGATTGGCAATATAGATTTTGGGGAACTAAATGGGGAGATTGTGACACTGAGTTATTATCAGACACAACATCCCAAGGTACAAGAGAACTTGTATTTACATTTCAATCTGCTTGGGGAGAACCATTTATGTTACTTAATGACATAGCTAATAAATATAACTTGACAATAATTAATACTGTTCGTCACGAGTTTGAAGATGATACAGTTACTACTGAGTATCCTTGGACACCAGAAGAAACACTAGATGTTTATCGTGACCATAGAAAAGTATTAGATATTAATAAAGAAATATTAAACAAGAAAACTAAAGAAAGTTTCAATGCAGAACCACTGTAATTGATAACGCAAAAGCTACTTACATTGCTTGTACCCCTTTGCAAGCCATTAGACCAAAATGTAGGTAGCTTGTAGCACATAAAGGTATAAGGTTTGAAATTTGAGAGTACAATACAAAACCTTTGAGGCACTTAGCCAAGATGATACCAACTCTCTGTGTGTTACAAGCTATCTATAAGTAAGAGTGTAGTTCTCATACCCTATCGCTACACGACTGAAAGTAGATAGCTATAAGAGATAGACAGATAAAGAATTATCGCATGCCCAATGTTCATATCTTTCTTTGTCTGTCTTCTCTTTTGCAATCCAGACAAAGAAAGGAAATGTATGGAAACATTAGACAAGTTAGATAGTTTAAGTTATAAACAATTGCGTTCAATTATATTGTGGACGTTAAACGATTTACATAACGCAGCTAATAACTACTCAGGACTTGACGAAAGAATAAAAGGTTGGTGTGCAATGCTTGAAGAAGCTGTTCAATACCAAATAAATAAAGCATACAATTCTAATGTAGCAGGTGAACAAGAATGAATTACATTGAAGTTGACCCAATACCTACAAAAGAATATCAAGTACAAGTTGCTTATTATAATATCGATAGTCACGGTGACAAACCATCATTTGATAAACCAGATGTATGGTGTGTTAATGTAAGTGCAACATCTAATACTCATGCTATTGAAGAAGCTATGAAAATAATTACTATTTGTCGTGCAGAAACTATGACACAATTTATGGACGATAGAGTAATAAAAAATAAAGATACATTTACTTTAGATGAGATAGAAGAAATAAGACAACATGCTGAAGACCTTGGTGTATTTAAATCATGGTTGTTAGTAGAACCTACATCAATTCAATGTACTTTAAGAGCTGATGTAGATAAATTAAAAGATATGACGATGCGTAATTTAAATCAAGAAATTACAAATATATCTGATGAGGTAGAAGATTACTTAAAGGAAGGTGATAAGAATGCCTGAAGGTATATACCAAGCTAATCCACCTGAACCATATGAGAATAGGAAAGGTAAACAACCTACATTATTATCTAATGATGTAGTTAAAGTGTTGTTATCTTCACCTAACACATGGTTCAGAATTGCTGAGCGAAGCAAATGGATTAGTGGTGTTAAACAAAACATTGAGTCTATGACTCAGCGTAATATATCTCATCTTGCCGATAAAGGTAAGTTTGAGATACAACAAAGAAAAAATATAAACAGTAACAACATAGATATTTATTGTCGTTTTGTTACTACAAATAACGAAGAAGAATAGGAAGGTAAACAATGTCAGAAAATGATTGTTGGAAATTAGTATCATCTGTACTAGGTAAGTCAAGACGTGTATTGCTATACGGTCCACCAGGTACAGGTAAAACATACAGTGCAGTAGCACAAAGCACGCCATTAGATATGAATGGCAACCCTAACGTATACCAGATAACCATGACAGAAGACACAGCTTCTGCTAACTTAGAAGGTTTTTACAAACCTAGCAAAGATGGTAGCTTTGAATGGCACGATGGTATTGCAATACAAGCATGGCGTAATGGTGGTAGATTGGTTATCAATGAGATAGACCACGCTTCACCAGATGCTATGACTTTCTTACACGCTATATTGGATGACCAAGACATAGCAATGTTGACATTAAACAATGACACAAAAGAAACTGTTAGACCAGCTGAAGGCTTTCAAGTTGTAGCTACAACTAACAGTCCACCTGAATCATTGCCACTTGCGTTAAAGGATAGATTTCCTGTAAAAATACATGTCGATAAGATACATCCAAAAGCTATGGCACAATTCCCAGATGAATGGCACAGCGTTATCAATGATACAACTATGATTGATGACCCTGAAGAACGTATATCTGTACGTGCTTGGAAAGAATTCTTTGACTTACAAGACAAAGGTTTTTCAGCACAAGCTGCAGGTAGATTAGTATTCGGTTACAAGTCTGAAGAATTAGTAGACGCTATTACATTAAGTAAAGCTAATGACTAAACCTAAAGCATATCCATATCCCCAGATTGTAACTGGGGATGAATGGCATGTACTAGAACCTACAGATGCAAACCCTGTACCTAGAACAGATAACTTAAACAAACAAATGTATGTTCCTATGGATAGGGAATGTGAAAGATGTGGTGTCAATCACAGTAGAATGATACGTAGACACGAACTAGGTCATGCTAAATGGTCACCTAAAACTATGGGTAAACTAATGCGTGGTACAAGGTCAGATGCTATAGAAGCGTTAGAAGAAGTACGTATTAATTACAGATTAGGTAAAGCTAATTTAGCTATGGATAATTTTATAGAATGTGAAGATAAAATAAAACTACATGTAACAGATATGATGTTTCATGCATCAATAGCTGATGTAATATTATATGTAATATCTTCAGCTGCTTTTGATAAACGTAAAGACTATACTGAACCATTTGAATATGTATTAAATGTATTAAATAGTTGTATATCTAGTCCTGATATATCAGTATTGCGACAAGCTGAATTAAAGTTTGCAAAGAATACTGCGTTAGGATTTATACGTAGAATGATTACACATAAATATAATCAGTTTCCAAGCTATCGTAAAACACAAAAGTTAGCAGAACAATTATCTTTTATTCTTAATGAATTTATAGATAAACCTAAACCTGAAGATGTTAAACCACAACAACAAACAGGTAATGGTCAAGGCGAAGGTGAAAGCACTGAAGGTAGTAATGAATCTGATGGTGAAACATTAGGTCCTACTGTTGATGACTTAGAAAAACGTATGCGTAAACAACTTGTAGAAGATATGGAATATTCTAGTGGACGTGGTATTGGTCGCTGGGGTGAGATGACTATACATACACCAGCTATGTCTGTAAACCTACAAGGTAGATTAAACAATGGTAGGTCATATCGTCCATCTGATTATGGTTACAATCCTAAGTACATTAGTAGGTATTGTATTGATAAGAAAATCTTTAAACAAAAACAACGTGTTAAAGGTGGCACAATACTTATAGATGCATCAGGTTCTATGAACTTTAATGGTAATGACATACTAGAAATTATGCAGTTATTACCTGCAGTTAACATAGCAATGTATAACGGTAGTCATAACACAGGTGATTTACATATCATTGCAAAGAATGGTATGCGTGTTAATGATAAATATATATCTGACTATGTAGGTAGAGGCAATGTTATTGATGGTCCTGCACTGCAATGGTTAGCATCAATGCCTGAACGTAGAATATGGGTATCAGATATGAAAGTATTTGGTAGTAACTATGGTGACGCAGCAGGTTTTAACTTGTTGAAAGATTGTTACAACATATGTACAGCTAACAGAATTATTAACCTCAAAGATATAGAGGAAGTAAAGGAACATGCACTTAAATTAAATCAAGTGCTATAGTGGTATGGAATACAGTTAACACGCAAGTGTGTTAGTGTTCCTTTCCACTAATTAAAGCTGTACTCAGTAGCAGAATAGAGTGCAGGGAGAACCTGCAACAGGTGATAACCTCTGAATGTCAACAATCAACCCATAGTGAACACTGCTACACATACCATGACGGAATAGCGTAGTTCCCAGCGACGAAGCGTACAGCACCTTTCGCAGGTGCGAAACGCTGAGGAGCAAGGGAACGGAGCTATGGAGGAATATAATGAAGGATAATCATGTAATACAAATAAAAATCTATGGATACAGTCTGTCTTAGGGTATAACTACTATCTATAAGATAGCTAGAACGCTATGGACGTGATAAAAGAAACACTGTAATTATGTAGGATAACTTGCGTACTCAATCATACACGAGGTTACGAAACTTAATCACATACTAATTCTGCACCGTGCTATAGAACTGTAACAGCAGTAAGTACAACCTTGTTATTCAGACTGTACGATTAGATACTTGTATAAATAATAAACGACATTATAATGAAACCTATGATAGATATAGAACAACTGTTGACTGAAGCAGAAACAGGAAAAGTTAATCGTATATCAGAAAGAATAACTGACGAAGCTAAACCTTTTTGGGATGGTATAGAGTCAAGAGTTCTAGCTGGTAGACCCATTAAACCATTTGTTGTAAGCAGATTGCTTAAAGAACATTATGGTATCAAAATAAGTGAGAGTGCAGTACGTAATCACTTTCAAAACTTAGTAGATAATGCCCAAGAATAATAACGAAATAGAAAAGTTATTAGCTGAGGCTGAGTCTATTAAGATTCAAGAACTCAAAGCAGATAATCTTAAACTTCTTAAATCATTAGAGAAAGCTAAAAATAAAAAAGCTGATATGATAGATGCAGTTTATGACGCTGTTGCTACAAACCTTAGGACGTGGGATAAACCTACAATACCTAAGCCTTCGTTACACAAACCAAATAAGAATGGCGAAGTAGCAGTAGCTGTATTATCTGATGTTCAATTAGCAAAGATAACACCAGATTATAACACAGAAGTAGCTGAACAACGTGTAATTGCATATGCAAATAAGATAGTTGAATTGACAAACATTCAACGTAATGCACATCCAGTTAACAAATGTGTAGTCCTAGCTGCTGGTGATATTGTAGAAGGCGAACTTATATTCCCAGGTCAAACACATCTTATAGATGCGTCATTGTATAACCAAGTTACTATTGATGGACCTAGAATATTGACACAGTTCTTTGACATATTACTAGCAAACTTTGACGAAGTAGATGTACATTGGGTGATAGGTAATCACGGTTCATTAGGTGGACGTGCAAGAAAAGACTACCATCCAGACTCTAATGCAGACAGAATGCTAGGCAAAATAATGGATATGGTATATGAAAAAGATAAAAGAATATCATTTACTATTCCTGATTCTAAGGGTGACAATCATTGGTTTGATATTGCTGACCTTGGTAAAGGATGTAAGTTCTTTGTATGGCATGGTGATAATATTAGAGGACATGGTGGTTTTCCATGGTATGGATTTGGTAAAAAACTATTAGGTTGGAAAGCATTAGCATCAGCAGGTTTAATGCCTGACTTTGATTACGCTATTGCAGGACACTTTCATACACCTACAACTATGTACGTTAATGACATACGCTTATGGGTAAATGGAAGTACAGAAAGCTATAACACCTATGCATTAGAACAATTAGCAAGCATGGGTAAACCATGTCAATGGTTACTATTTGCTAAACCTAATCATGGAGTTACAGCTGAATACCTTGTAAAACTAGATAAAGTATAGGTATAATAAACATATGACTAACATAAATGTCAAGTCTAAATGGAAATTGACAGGTATAGAATACAGTGGACTTGGTGACAAGCCATTCTTTATACTAACAAATAACCAAGGCGAAGTTAAGTTAGTACCACTAGAACGTGGTGTGCATAACTTACGAGTCTTATTAGACTTAGAAGAAGAAGAATAGTATTTCTTTCTGTCTTCCTCACATGTGAAGTCAGACAGAAAGAAACAGAAAGGAAGTATGTTATGGAAAATAACGTTGACTTACTATCCCCTTTTCCACAGGAGTTAGTAAGAAAAGCACCAGCTGGTAAGTTTGGTGATTATGTTCCACACGCACATTATGTAGAAAGATTACGTGATAGTGGTGTGAAATACTCATGGCAATGTGAACCTGTATATGGTACACATAACGGTGAGAAAAGAATAGTAGGTGCTAAAGGTACTATAACTATTGAAGGCATGGGTAGCTTTGATGGCTTCGGTGACGTTGATACATTCAAGCTAGGCAATGCTAAGTTCAATGATGGTACTAACCTTAAAGATGCTGAATCAGATGCATTTAAACGTGCATGTATGCGATTTGGTCTAGGCGTAGAGCTATGGTCAGGTTCAGTACAATCAGAAGAAGAAGCTACATCTATAGCACCTGATGGTTATACACAAGAGATGGCTGATAAAGATGCTATGGTTGAAGTTCATAAAGTAGATATGCGTAAGAAAGAAAACAAACCTAGTAAGGAAGATGTTCAACGCATGAATGACATTATGAATAGTATCTTAGATACTGAAAATAACGAAGCACCTTTCTAATGCAAGACTTAAACTTTATAGTAAATACTATACAGTCTATGACTGCATCAGTTCAGAATAAAGAAACTCTAAACAAAATTCTTGGCACTGCTAATCAATACGCTAGTGCTATGAAGTTTCCTGCTGATAAAAAGATATGGACAGACAAGCAATTAGATAAGTATTTCAACATGATTGAACGACTTGTTGATATGCCTGTTGAATATTCACAAGATGACTTTGACAATATGTCTATACAAGAGAAGTTATCAGCAGTTGGTATAGAGTCAAAAGATATAACGCCAGGATTGCAAGGTTCTGGTGATATGCTAGGAGGCATATTAAATAAAATGGAAGAACAAAAGAAATATAGAGATGACTTAAAATGTCCATACTGTGGACAGATGGTGTACGATAATCGTAACAGCAAAAAGTCAGATAAAAGTCCAGACTTTACATGTTCTACAAATGACCCTGCTATATGCGGTGGACATAGTGGGAAGTGGCGTAAGTCTTGGTGGTTAGATAACAGTGACATTCCGGAAGAATGGGGTATTAACTAATGATACCTGAATACTTTCGTGGTACTAAAGTACCTGCATATATTAAATCCAAAACACAATTGATTGCTTGGGCATTCACTGAGTTCATGGATGATGAACCAATTAGTAATTGGGAGTTTGTGGTTGACTTATATTGCCACAGGTTCGGTGGGATAATACATAATCTTAGGCAGGAAGGTTATGAAATTACTACTTTACCTAGTAAAAAGAGAGGGTTAGTACATTACTTTTGTACTAAATTACCTTCAAAGAAAGCTGCTACCATTAGCTAATGATAGAAGTATTTGTGGGGTGTTTGTTTCCGATTTTACTTACACCTCACAACTTGCCAGATTATTTAGAGTGTACTGACGTGCTACCTAAAGTAGAAAGTGTGTTAGTTCATTATGAGGTAGTAAAAGAACACTTTAAAAAGAACGACATCTTACGTGCATTAGGTGTTATATACTGCGAAAGCTCAGGTAAAGCTGAAGCAATTGGAGTTAATACTAATGGTACAAAAGATGTCGGACTCTGGCAATTCAATGATGATACTTGGTTATGGTTAAAACCTAAACTAGGTATAATAAGTAAAAGAACTAACGTAGAAGTATCAACAGCAGTGGCTTCTTGGTTAGTTTACAATGACGGATGGCATCATTGGAACAGTAGTAAACACTGCTGGAAAGGAACTGATAATGAATTGTTGTGGCTCACAACTAACAGTATGTCCAGTAACTGACGTAGCATATTGTGATTATTGTACAAAGAATTGGGGTCATGTAGATGACTTACTATAGCAACGATAAAGAATTCTATAGTTTTCGTATAGATATAAACGATATACGTAACGTTACTTGTGACCTTTGTAACAATGCATTTATGACGACACTACATATGATTACATATTGTGATAGTTGCATTGAAGAATTAGAAAGAAACACACCAGATGAGTAAACAAAAAATTGATATAGATAAAATAAATATATTTACAAATCCAAAGTTTATGAAAGTATGGGCAAAACAGTTTGACCAAGCATGTGGCAGTGATACATTTAATGTTGCACCTAACATGATTAAACTTAGATTTTTAATGGACAAGTTTGTCAAAGATTATAACTGGCACTTAGCACAGTTAGAGGAGGAATAATGGTATATAATACCGAGTTTAAATCTTTAGTATCAGCTAAAGAAAAGTTTCATATTACACCTGATAAGTCTAAAGAATCATTTAGACAATGGAATAAAGAAAAAGAAGAACTAGCAAGTCAAGCTACTAAGTTTGGTGGTCGTAGATTATTAGGAGTAACGGACAATAACATACCTATATATGCATCATATGAGATAGACAAAGAAACTTTAACATTAACATTAAAGCTATCACATAGCATAGACACTATACGTAATTCTAAATACTGTCCTAGACGTATTACTTTAGGTACTAATGAACCACTTAACAACTTAGATTTTGCAATGCGTGAAGCTAGTAAGTTAGACCATGGTGCTGTTACAGACAATACTATACGATACTTAGAGAAGTTAATGACAATGGTAGAATCAGGCAGCATCGGTAAAGTTAATGGACAATGCAGCAGTCAATTGTTTATGTATGTATCTAACTTTTTATATGAAGGTTCAACAGAGCAAGGTAAGTTCAGATGGCATGATGTAATGAAGACATGGAACTTTCCAAATGGTGCTTACTTTACAGTATATGGATAGTCTATCACCTTTACGTGCAGAAGCTATGGAGCGAGCAGGAGGGAGATGCGAGTGGGCTTATTGCAATGATAATAAATGGCTAGAGTTAGCACACATACAAGGTATTGGTATGGGTGGCAACAAGAAAAGAAAATATGATATAAATAATGTTGCCATACTATGTAAGTGGCATCATGATATATATGATGGTAGGCAATCTAGTGGACATAAAAAAGCTATCAGAGATTTATTAAAGGGTTTTTTAAAAAGAGAATCCGGACTAAACTAATGACGCTACTTAGAAAATTCTCCACCACCGCCACCACTACCATATTTAGTAATAGCTAATCCAACTGCACCACGTGTAGCTAGTGACGTAGATGTAGAACCTTTAATGACTTTACCATTTAGCCATAAAGGTTTGTAGTTGTTTATTGTTTTTAATGTTTTAGGTGAATGTGTTTTACCAGAATTATATTGTATACTATTAGATAAACCTGGTCCTTTTTCTGCTAATGAACTTCTAAATCTATTAACAAAGTTTCCTTTATTGTAATAAGTACCTGTAGTCTTTGGCTCTAAACCTTTTTTACCCAAACCAGTAACACTTGTTAATAACTTTTGTGAAGGAGAGGGTGGTCCTTGTACTGGTGGTGTTTCCCATGGAAATTGTATAGGCATTAGTTACCTAGTTTATTTTTATATTTATAATAATCAGCAATAGAAGATTGTACTTTTTGACCAGTAACTTTACCTTTCATAAGCTTGCTATATTGTTTATCAAATTGTGATTCTACTTTACGATAACCTGCAGCTTTTTCTCTAGCCCATTTCTCATCACCAAATATATCTATATAACTACTGTTAGCTATATTTTTAGCATAACCTTCATATTGAATAGCTTTAGCTTCAGCTTTCTTAGTAAGATATTTAGCTTGATTTTGTCTACGTTTTAATTCTTGTTGACCAAGTCCAGCATAACCTTGACCTGTAGCTCTGAGTGTAGCTATATTTTCTAAATATTGTTTCTTACTTTTAGGCATTATGGATTTAATTTTGTTCCTATATTGTTAACATTTCTATCTTCCCAAGTTTTTAATTCAGGAAGTTCTTTTTTAGGAACTTTAGATAATGGAACTATTCCAGTTAAACCAGCAAAAGCACCTTTAAGAATAGTTGTTACTGGATTATCAGCACCACCTGGTAACCAACCACCAGCTTTTTTTGCATCCCATTTTTTATATCCACCTATAGGGTCAAGTCTTTTAGTTTTACCTGAACCTCCGCCTTCAATTTTTTGAACCATTACTTGCTCACTTTCTTATCTACGACTGCTAATTGTTTCTTAGCAAATTCTTTTATTACTACTAACGAAGCAGATGCACCTGATATTGCAGCAAGTTGTACTGTATTAATATCTACACCTACCAATGGAGCAACTGTTAACGCACCAAGGAATGCTTGAACAAATGTCCATAATGTTTTTTCTAATACTAATTTATATTCGTTACTCATATTGTTATTATAATCCTTTTAATATAGCTTTCAACATTCTTTGAAATCCTTTCTTAGCATTAGCATCTTGTAAATCTAATTGCTTTAAAGCATCTCTTGTACGTTGAGTAGCGTATTTAACTTTAGCTGTATCATCCATATCAACATCAGCTAATGCATCTAAGGCATCTTGATAAGCTGGTATTCTTTGTATTTGACTATCAGTTAATCCTGCAATATTAATGTCAGGACCTTCATAACTTACATTAGAAGGTGCTACATCAGCTGCACGTTTAACTTGTGGTACTCCTCCAGTAGTAGGTTTTACTTTACTAGTTGATTTACCAACAACTTGTTTAAGTGCAGACGCTGTTGTATCTGTAGCTGCACTAGGTTTAATATATCTACCTATATCGTCAGGGTTAAATGAACCTGTATTAAAGTCAGACTTCATTGTATCCCATGCTATGTCCATTGGATTAACTTGACCAGATGTAACTAATGTACGTAAAGTCTTTTGTTTACTTTCATATGCAGCTACATCAGAGTTTTTAAACCAAGTATTTTCTTTAGGATTCCAACCAGATATTTGTGCAAGTACTGCATTACGTTTTTGTGCTTGCTTAACAGTTTCACCTGGTAATGTTGTTGTTCTATTAAGTACGCTATAACCTTCAGGTTCTATTCCAGTAGTAGGAACATCTACAGTTTGTGATGCACTTGATTGGTCAGCTAAACCGCCTAAGTCATACCCAACACCACGAGCTTCTTTATCTATATTCATTCTATAATTTAAGTTTCTAGGTTTTTCACCAAATTGGGTGACTTGATAATCATTTGTTTGTCCAGTAAAAGATGCTGGCATATTTATAGATTTTGCTCCAGCTAAATCTTCTATTAAGTTTTTAATAGTAGCTTTAGTATTAAAACCTTTTACTTTAGATAAATTCCAACCTACATCATCAGAGCCTAGCAATATAGAATCTACATCATTGATTGCTTTTTTCTTTCCTAGTATTTCAGCTGCACCTTTAGTTTCACCAAGTTTTATATAATCTTCTGTATAAGTACTTACTAACTTTTTAAAGCTAGCATTCTTTAATATTTTATCTTGTACTGTTTTAGATTGTAATTTAAACTCTGTACCTTTATATGCAGATAAAGCTGTACTTGGTTTGTCTGGATTAAATGTTGTTCTATTTACGACACCTTTAACTATATCTTCAGCACGTCTAACTCCTGCAGTAGGATTTTCTGTAGATGCTCTAGGTGTATTAACAGGTTCAGAAAATGTTTTCACTTCAAACTCTGAAGCTCCAGGACTTGCTTTTTTAATTATGGCTTCATTAAATAATGTTTTTTCTGATTTACCCATTAAATCTTTTTGTGTGTCAAGCTGAACTTGTTTCTTTAAAAGTTGATTCATATAATATTCACCAACAGTTTTTTCTTTAATATCAAATTTTGTTATAGGTTGTGCTTTAACTATAGGGTCTAATCCAACTCTAGCTCTAGCTTTATTAATACGTGTAGCTTTAGCAGCATCACGTGCATTAAGTTCAGTAATAGGTTTATCATAAGTACCAGATGTTTCCATTTCTGTAACTAAACCTTTTAAATCTTCTATTTCATTTTCTAAACTTCTAGTCATTTGATTTTGTTCGCCTTCAAAAAAGACACGTTGTTCACTAGAACCAGGCTCACCATACTCAACCATTTTTTGAAACTGCATACCAGAAGCTCTAGGTAAATCAAAATCAGTTACAGTTTTACCACTAAGAAAACGAATACCTGTTCTAACACCTTCTTTATTAAGATATTCAGTTGCACGACCACTACTAAGCATTACATCATAAGCATCTTCAGTAGCTTTAGTACCATACAATTTTTGAAACTGTCCAGATTTAAGTTGTGCTTCTATCTTATTAAGCATACCTTCATCAAATTGAGATTTAACTCCTGAGCTTTCACTTTCTTCAACAACAAAGCTACCTAATTGTCCTGTAGTAGACTCTTGTTTTTTCCAACGTTCTGGATTGTAGTCATCACCTAACTTACTACTACCTTTAAATGGCATATTTCTTGGCATTATATCATTCTCCTGCCGTCTAGTTTAGCAGACAATATCTGAACTTCACCACTTATCTCTTGTAATTTTTCCATTACTTGTTTAGGTTGTATCATATCTGGTGGAGCTGCATTAGAAACTTCAGGTGTAGGTAGCTTACCATCATAATCTATATATTCAACCTCTACATTTAAACCTGACTGAATAGCTGCTAATACACGTGGATATACAAGTTTATACGCATTTGTACTTGAACCTACAAACCCATCTTTTTTAACAAGATTACTTTCTTGCGAGTCACCTAACAATAAACAACCAGCAGTATTTTCATCTGTGTTGCCTATATGCCATAAAATATATTCAAATCCTGGTACATCTAATACCCATATCATGCCTTTATGAAAGTCAGCACCAAACTTAGAAATGTATTTAGTATGAAATCCACCTTCAGTACGTAGTCCTAACTTATAAGTACCAGCAGGTATACGTGTTTCACCCCAGACTTTAACATCACGTTGTTCATCTTCTAATGTGTAGCAAAGAAATGTACGTTTACCATTGTTAACTTCAAATAGCAATCCAGATGTAGAGTCTTTTTGACTACTAACTCTAAGAACTTCGTACTTCATTTACTGATTCCCATACTGCACACCAACCATAAGGTGCTACTTGTTCTTGGAATTTAATGCAATAGTTATTAGAATAATATTCGCAATTACTACAATACTCACCAATTGTATTACTTCTGTTAACATACGCTCCTGGTAATGACATTACCACTTAACTTTATGTGACCAATACTTAGCAGACAACTTAGATGTAGGTTTACCTTGTGCATTATGTCTAGCATAATAAGACTTTTTACGTGCTTTATCTTTTTTACTTTTAGGATTTTTACCAGCACCTTTAACGCCTTGTTGTCCAAATCTAACTAACTTGTATGTATTACCTTCTTTAGCCATAACAACATGCGATTTAGTTTTGTGGCTAGGTGTACGTTTAGGTTTATTAACACCACTAAGACCTTCTTTTTTCATTGTGTTTTTAACACGTTCAGGTATTGCCATTATATCTCCTGTTTTCTCGTTTAACTAAGTATAATGATATCTGATTTGTAAAGCTATTTATTACTGCAATTATCACTGCCATGCTTACAATTACAAATTTGAACAAACGAACCATCTTCTTTTTTTTCTACTATGCACATAATTACATTATAAACGCTGCTATAACTACAGCTACTGTTCCTACTAATCCTAGTATTTTATGAAACTCTGACTTATCTAATTTTGTATCTAATTGATTTTCTATCTTGTCTAACTTTTCTAATATCATTATATTTAATTCCTTCTGTGTGAAGCCATTACTATATTTTTCGTTAGACATTATGG
>Ga0208019_1000141_pt1 | contig 38484 bp, 55 predicted proteins | sample CB_VirMetaG_5_FD_184540 | JGI IMG/M metagenome (GOLD analysis project Ga0208019, IMG submission 184540) | Freshwater to marine saline gradient viral communities from Chesapeake Bay - CB_1508_1D Viral MetaG (SPAdes) (version 4) | ecosystem: Environmental > Aquatic > Marine > Coastal | place: USA... | reverse complement strand
AAGAAGATAAGGAACATTATGAGTAATGAATCAGGACACTGGTATACCCGCGAGGGTAAAGCGATGCACCAAGTCGCCAAAGCTAACGGAGAGATGCGCGACACTACGCTCGCTGACGCACGCAAGCTCGACTTGCTTCCTTCCGTCTCTGCGTTTCTGCGGGTCAGGAATAACCCCGGCCTTCAGAATTACATTGAGGACAGTATGCTTCGTGCAGCGTTTAATTGTCCGCCATCTGGCGGCGAGGAATACGCTGCTTGGAAAGTCGCAATCAAGAACATGGCAGACGCGCCTGCTAAGACAGCACGCGACCTCGGCACTACGGTTCACGGAGCCATTGAGAAGTATTACTCAGAGCCGCTGCTTTACATGCCTTACGACATCCTTGTGGACGACAAGGCCGTTAGCTGTGATGAGTTTGTTAAGCCTGTTGCCGAAGTTATCAGTGGCCTTGGGCTGGAAGTCATGCACTCCGAGAGCATCGTAGTTAATAACGCTCACGGTTACGCTGGCACCGCTGACATCATCTTCAAGACTCCTGATAGCTACGGCGTATTAGACTTCAAGACCTGCAAGACCGAGGAAGGTAAGCGCAAGAAGCCTTACAACGACCACGGTATGCAGATTGCCGCCTACGTTGCCGCAGTCTGGGGCGGTGACTTCGACTACCCGATTGGTCCGAAGTGCCGGGGCTACAACCTTTACATCTCGACTAACGAGATTGGCAGGGTGGACGTTCACGAGTGGAGCGCAGAGGACTTGCAAAGCAAGTGGCTCTCGTTCGTGAATCATATTGAGATGTGGATCATGGAGAAGAACTACGACCCTCGCCGCAAATGAACCCTGAACAAATCTTCATCGGTTCTTGCCTCCTGAACCCGCAGCTTATTGACCTCGCGGTTCAGGACGGCCTGACGGACTCCATGTTCACAACGACTGAACGCCGTGAACTCTGGCTCGCGCTTCTCAAGTTACGCACCGAGGGCAAGCACATCGACGTATCCGCGCTGTATCTGGCGATGGGTAGCTCGTTCCCACTAGAAGAAATCTCTCAGTGTGAAAAGGCCGCGCCGACTTCGGCTTACGGCAAGCCGTCATTAAAGAGCGTCATTGAGGCAGGAATCTTGCGCCAGGTTAAGCCAGCGATCAACGACATCGCTAGCAAGATAGATGATGGCGAGGCTTCTTACGAGGACATCCGTGCATCCGTAGATAACGTGCAGCTCCTCATGCAGCCTAGCGAAAGTCAGGATGAATCACTTGACGATATCTTGGACTCAGCGGTGGCGTTCGTTAACGAGCAACTGTCAGGCGAGGACGCCACAAAGGGGCTGATTACTACTGGGATTGACTCGTTCGACAGACTCGCTGGCGGCATTCAGTCGCACGAATACGTTGTCGTCGGCGCACGAACCTCAACAGGCAAGAGCAGTTTCATCAATCAGATGGCTGGGCATAACTTGCGTAACGGAAAGCGTGTCGCTATCTTTACCTTGGAGACTTCATCTAAGTCAGTAGTGCTGCAAATGGCAGGCCAGCGAGCCGGTGTTAATCTGCGCGCTCTTAACGAGGAGATGCCTGAGCGAGTAAAGAAACTCCAAGAGGGGTTGCGCTTGCTGCGTGAGAAACCCTTGCTCGTATTCGACCACGACCTCACGCTTGACCGCATTGAGGCGCGGTGCCGCTTGCTCGCGGCTAACTTCAAGCCTGACGTAGTGTTCATTGACTACCTCGGCTTGATTAAGGCCAAGGGCGATGGTGCTTACGAGCGCATGACTACGCTCTCGAAGGCCATGATTCCGCTGCGTAAGACTCTCGGCTGCGCTATGGTAGTAGCCGCGCAGCTTAACCGTGGTAATGAAAAGGAGAACCGCCCACCTAGCAGAACGGACTTCCGTGATACAGGTTCGATTGAGGAAGATGCTCATCGCATCATTGCCATCCATCGTCCCAAGGATAACCCAATCACAAACATTGAGCAGGACATTAACGGCTCAAACTTTTACTCGGAACTTTACCAACTGAAGTTGCGTGATGGTAACCTGGCCCACGCCCCGGTGAACTTTAACGCGAGGCATACTTGCTTCGAGGAACTAACATAATAAGAAAGGAAAAATGAATGAGCTGGCTTTATTCGCAGGTGCTGGTGGAGGAATACTTGGAGGCAAACTCCTTGGATGGAGAACAGTCTGCGCCGTCGAGTGGGAACCTTATCCCGCAAGCGTATTGTGCGCCCGACAAAATGAAGGCGTTCTCCCGCCTTTCCCAATTTGGGATGACGTTCAAACCTTTGATGGACGACCATGGCGAGGCCGTGTTGATGTCGTTTCTGGAGGATTTCCCTGCCAAGACATCAGCTCCGCAGGAAAAGGCGCAGGAATCGAAGGAAGTCGCAGCGGAATGTGGCGGCACATGGCGCGGATTATTGGTGAGGTTCGACCAAGATTTGCTTTCATCGAAAACAGTCCTTTGCTCAGAACAAGAGGACTCGCAACGGTTCTCAAAGACCTTGCCGAAATGGGGTATGATGCGCGATGGGGAGTGCTCGGAGCGCACCATGCCGGAGCACCTCATAAGCGGGACAGGATGTGGATTGTCGGAACCATGGCCGACGCCAACAGTAGCCGAGGCAACAAAGATTCCAGCTTGCGCCAACTATGGACAAGTGGGACTCAACAATCACCCAAGGATTCGCGGGTATCCGACCCGACCGAAATTAAAGAAATCACGCAAAAAAGAGTGGGCGACGCCAACGTGTCACAATGCAAAGGAGGCAGCATATCCAGCAGAATTTACTCGGAAAACCCCAACTCTAACCAGTCAGGCGCATGGTGGACAACCGACCCGGCCGATGCCCCTAAATCCGGTGTGGGTCGAGTGGCTAATGGGGTGGCCGCTAGGGTGGACAGACTTAAAGCCATTGGAAACGGACAAGTCCCGGCGGTGGCTGCACTCGCATGGGAACTTCTATCAAAATGAAACGCTCACCGCTGAAACGTAAGACACCGCTTAACCGCGTGTCGTCTAAGCGTGCCGAAGAACTAAAGGAATACCGCAAGCTCAAGAGCGGCCATATAAAGAAAAGACCTATCTGTGAGATATGCGAAACGAACAAAGCAATAGACATTCATCACCGTCTCCCCTTGGGGCGCGGCGGGAAGCTATGCGACACGACGATTTTCGTTGCAGTCTGCCGCTTTTGCCATAACTATATTCATAACAACCCAGCCTGGGCCGAGGAAAACAACTGGATTTTGAGGATTACAAATGAAAGATACTAACGAGCAAATCAAACAAGTGACTAACGCGCTGCTTCGGGATGCCGAGGAAGCATACCGAGACGGCGATGAGGTCGCCTTTTTCAAAAGCCTTGAGCGGATGAAGGTGGGGGCAGAGGCTCTCGTCTTGCTCGCTCAGGTTGCGGACTACACGAAAGAAGCCGACGATGTTTGAAGGCAACCGCATTTGCGAATCCTCTCGGGCCATCCAGCATTTGCTGGAGAAATACAAGCCGACAGACGAAGACTCTACCGGGCGACACGTTGACTACCGCACGCTGATTCAACCTCGCGGCGTTGTTGCCAAGCACGCTACGTTCCCAGACCCCCAAAAAAAGACGGTTCGCTCGGCTAACCGCCAGCGGGCTTTTGACCTGCAACAAGACGTAATCAGGCTTCGACTTTCTGGGCTGTCTTACTGGCAAGTGTCCAATGAGCTAGGTATCCCAATCGGCACCTGTAAGACAATCTTGCACAGATATAACCACAAGCAAAAGGAAGCTAAGTGAAAACCACAGGACTGTTCACCACGCATCGCGTGGAAATCGAAGTAGAAACAGGGAAGCCGTTTAAGCTCATCCCTTTCGGAGACATTCACCGCGACTCTGATATGCACGCTGACGAGCATTGGTCCGAGTTCCTGGACTACGCCAAGCAGCAGAAGAACGCAGTGTTCCTCGGCATGGGCGATTACTCTGACGGCGTATCTACCTCGGAGCGCATCATCCTTAGCGATACTGGGATGCACGACACGACTAAGCGGACGCTTGACGGCGTTTACAAAGGCGTGATGAAGACCCTCGCTAACGAGCTAGACTTCATGCGTGGGCGGTGCATCGGGCTGCTCGGTGGCAATCATTACTTCGCTTTCGATAACGGCGACACGACTGACCATATGCTTGCGGCTTACTTGCAAACCAAGTTCCTCGGCGTGTGCTCGTTCATCCGTCTTAGCCTTCGGTTCAAGGGCCGCACGCAACGCCAGTCCCTCGACATTTTCGCGCATCACGGTAAGGGCGGCGGCACGCTCCCCGGTTCTACGTTTAATACGTTAGAGAAGATGCAGCAATCTGCTGACGCTGACTTTTATCTGATGGGCCACGACCACAAGAAAGGTTGTATCCCATCGTCCCCGCGCCTGACGCTTGTCTCTGGCGGGAAGAACCCAGAGCTTACTGTCCGCGAGCGGACGCCTTGGCTTGGCCGCACGGGTTCATTCCTCAAGGCTTACGAGAACGGTCGCGTGTCTTATAACGTAGATGCCGCAAGAAGTCCTTGCGCTCTCGGGTGGATTGAGTTTGAAATTACCCCAGTCCGCCGCATTAACAAAGCAACCAAAGAAGACCGGATTGAGTTCAACATTCGCGGCACCTCGTAACTTCTTGACAGCAGCATAACCATAACTAACAAAAAAACCATGAGCCTAGATACCATCGTCAACACCCAGCCGGGAAATTACATTAACGGTTCCTTTAGTGGAACAGTGAAGTTCGCCAAGCAACGCCTTGGCAAGTTCGGCCCTTACGAAACAGCCGTAATCGTCGTAGATGGAACAGATGTCAGCGCGATGTCTGATGCCCCTATCTTCGTCCCTAACAATAACAAGACCGTCGCGTTCAGCGGGAAAGGCATGAAGCGTAAGGATGATTACAACGGCAAGCCTCAGATTTCTCTTGGCAAATCCGTCATCGTGACTACGCAAGACGCCGTGGACAGCCACTCCGAAAGCAATCAGGCTTACGCTACGCCTGCAAAACAGGCTCATACTGCCACGGAAACGGCCCTTAATGGGGCTGAACTGGCTAAGGCGTGGGCCGACCTAGCCTCGGCTACGCGCAAGGCGTTTAACGACGCTGGCCTCCCTGAGATTGCTGATAACGCTGCACTCCGTGCTCCTGAGTGGGGTGCCTTGTGGTGGTTCGGTCAGCGCACGATTGAAACCCCTGCACCCGAGGACGACTTGCCTTACTAAACAATTAGGTATTGCGACGGCGGTAACTCTTCGCTGGTTAGTTTTCATCACCTCCCCGGTAATCGCATAAAAGCCGGGGACTTTTTTTGCCTGAGTAGCTCAACGGTAGAGCACCTGTTTTGTAAACAGGCGGTTGCTGGTTCGATTCCAGTCTCAGGCTCCAAACGAAACAGAACAACTACGAACAACTAGATACTATGAGCGACGAACTGAAAGAGAAGATTAAGCGCATCGCGGCTAACCACCGATGGGAAGTAGGCAACGTAACCTTGCACGAGGGTAACGTGTATGTCTGGGCCACGAACGGTAAACCCCTCGGCATCATCCCCGAGTCTTGGGTTAATGGGATGGATAGGTTACAAGCTACCGCCAGGATGCGGCTTGCTCACTGAGAAACTAGATACGCTTTTACTTGTTCGTAAACAAGCGGCGTCAACAGTCTCTTGCTTTGTAGCTCGTTAATGTAAGCTTGCCGCTCTTGCTGGGTGCGAAGTTTAGCAAGCTGCTGGGTAATATACTTAGCCCGTGTTCCATCGTTAGCGTCAAGCGCACCAATCAATCGGTCCACTTCATTAACGCCAAGGGCAAGGTCGCGCATCTGGGACTTAACCCTGTTTGCAACGCTGGCCGCAATTTGCGGCTGCTCACGAGCAATCTTTGAAATAGCAGACCCACGCTGGGACGCAGGAAGATTCATAACCTCGTCAGCAAGTAACTCTGCTGACCTGTCTTTCTCAACGGGCGGCGGCAAGTAAGTGTCCGTAAGGGCACCAAGGATTGTCTGCGAGTCTATGCGCCCCTCTTTTAGCGTAAGCGCAATCTCCTCATCAGTAAGGCCAAGCGCCCTAGAATCATTAACGATTTGCCTTACCTTATTAAAAGCAGTTCCATGTAGAGGAAGATACTCTTTATATGCAGCCTGCTTTTCCGCATCGTCAAGCGCACGCTTTCTAGCAGAGGCATAAGAGATTCTGTCGTCTGACATTGTTTTGCTTAAAGCAAACGCATCGGTCTTAAGCCTAGAGTAAGGGTTAAAAGTCTTCTTTCTGATGCCGCCGAAGTTCTCGGCAAGCAGGTCATTCATTGTGTAAACCTGGCCGCCGGGCGTCTCAACCTTGAAGTCCTTAGATTTGAGTGTCTTAAAGAATTTATTCGTTTCGCGGACAACAAGCGGGTTAAGGGTATTGTCCAAGAAGTAACTAGAGTTATCTATGAACTGCTTGTAAATCGGAGCGTTCTCGCTGGTAATGGGAGTGCCATACTTAGTCTTACCGGACACCACCTCAGATACAGGAGCGAGCAAAAGATTAGCACCGAAGAGTTGCTTGCCTAGCGACTTAGACAAAGCAGAGAACGCTTCTTCTGGCGTTGCTTGTCGGGCTGCAAGGGATGCTGCCTCAATAGCGATAGAGTGCGGGAACGTGTAGTTAAGGTTAATGTATGAGTAAGTCCCATCGTCGTTCTTGTTAATCGTAACGAGGCCGTCCTTATCCCAGCTAGGCATACGATTTCTTACCGCTTCCTCTTCCTCGCGACTCAGCCAAGGGTTAGAGCCAACGTATGCTACGCCGCCAAGAAGGGTTGACATAGCGGCCATACGGCTAGCCCCTCGGTTTCTCATCACGGCATTACCGCTAGCCATTTCTTGCAAGCCTAGTTTGTAAGTATTAAAAACGACACGGAATCGGTCAGCCGTGTAAGAAACAAACGGGTCAAGGAATCCAATAGATGAAAAGTTTCTTATGAACCTTGGTAGCGAATCGGAATCCTGGGTAGTAAGCCTTACTTTTTCAGCGGCCCTTTCCATCAGTTTTTCCATTGATTCAGCAGGATACGCCTTCTTTAGCGCGGAAAGTTCCCCATAAAAGTTAAACACTTTAGTTGCTGTTTCTGGGGCCGAGTAAAGCTTACCAACTGTTTCAATGCTTCCCTTAATCTTCTCCTTTGCTTTAGTAGGTAGCCTGTTAAGGAAGCTCTTATCGGACTCAAGCAAGCCGCGCTTGAAGTCGTTAAACTGCACGTTACCACGAATGAAGCCCTGGCGCCTAAAGAACTTAAACAACTCAAGGGTTTCTTTTGTTCTCAGCGTTCCGTCTGGCTTACCAATACCTAAGTTAAGCAGAAAGTTATTTTTAGCAGTTACATAGTTTTTGGCACGCAGAAACTCCAAGCCGTGACCCTGGGCAATGGTATCCATCACGCCGCCCCATATGTTAGATGCCCAGCCCTTTAGCGAACCAAGCGTTTTCGGAAGCTTGGCAATAGAAGATAGTGAGGCAACAAGGCCGAAGTGCTGTAAGATTGGGTCGAGGTCGTTTGACGTATAAGCATTGAAAGCATTACGAACCTCTGGAGTAGTGTATAGGCCAGCAAGTGGATTAAGAAGCTTGTCCTCAGGCTCAACAACTAATACATCGCCAAGCTTAGATTGCTTTCGGAACAAGCCAGCCGTCTGCCCGACAGATGCAACCTCTTGCATAACCTTAAACTTGGCTTCGGATGCAGTCATCTTCGCAAGCGTTTCAGACGCAAGATAAACAGGGTCGTGAATCTCGCCAAGTAGTTCCCTTGTAAGCGGGTCTATGTCTTTTTTGCGACGATAAACCCCACTCCTCGCGTTAAGCCTGCCCGTTGTGGCAAACTGCATTGCGCCCTCGCGGTCAACTAATTGGTTAGCGATGTCCGTGTATTCTTGTCGAAACTTATCAGCACGCTTTAACACACCAGCCCTTAATTCGCTAAGGGGCTGAAGGTTTGGCTGCTTGATTCCCATGTTCTGCAATGCTTGGGCGCGATACATACGCGACCTGATTGCTCGCTGGGTAAGTTTCTCAACGCGGTCTGCTACATTGCCCTCGACCCATCGCTGCATTGTCGGGATGTCTGGACGCCACCCGTTGAACACTTTGTAAGAGCGGTTAAGGTATGCGCCAAGATTATCAAGCATGGCGTTTTCAAGTGCGCCCTTACCCTCAACGAGTCCAAGCTGTATGCCTCTTTCCGTTGTATCATCAATTACTTTTCTGACAAGCTTTACGGAGGGGGCTATTGCCTCTGGGACATTAGCAAGATTTGTTTCGCCGCGAAGATACTGAAGAGTAAAGTCTGCCGCTTCCGCACGCTGGGCTTTATCTTTAATTGAGCGCAGTGCCTTGTCCATGTCTCTGATGGCGAACTCGCCATCAACGGCAAGCTGGCTTTTCTCGCCAGCAATCTTTCTAATCGTCGGGACGAGTTCCTTAATCGCGCCGTATTCCTTAATACCAGAAATCGCTTTTGAAGCATACTTAGACACTGCTGTTTCTGCGCCACCAAGTGCGCCACCAGTTACCGTTCCAAGCGCAAGAGCCGTAGTAAATTCCTCTTGTGTTGGGATGCGGCCCTCGTCAATTACAGTCTTGGCTAGTTCGGAGCCAGTAGAAATTCCAGCACCCTGAACCGCTCTCTTTGCTATGGTTCTACCAAGTGTTGTTCCACCCTTAAGTGCTTTGCCGCCGGGTATTCCGCTTAGTAAAGTAGCAACAGCAAGTTCACCATAAGAAAACTTCTCGCGTTCTCCGCGAGCAATCTGTCCCTTTTGAACAGCAATGTTAGCAGTGGCACCACCAACAGCACCACCAATAGGCACAGAAAGTCCAAACGTAGCTGGTGCGAATGGGGCACCTGCAAGCTGACCGGCAATAGCACCGCCAACCTCAATGCCCGTATCGGCAGCCATGCGACCAATGGACGGTCCTTGGCTTGGTATTTGACCCTGCTCCTCCGCAACCGCTTCTCTGTAAGCAGCGGCTACGGTTTCAAAATCAGGAGTGCCTTTTTTGTCCTTGTTAGCAACAATCCACTCCGCATATGCGTCGGCGTTTGCCATGGTATTGTTTATTGTTGTTCAAGAACCCTATTAGCAGCGGCGCGAACATTGTTTCCACTAGTCGTTGCGGTGACATTTGTTGCTGGTTGTTCGGAGAGTGCGGCAATGGCTTGCCGGAGTGGAAATATACTATTAGTGAATGAATTTCTATCTCCATATAAAACGTGCAGCTGTTCTAGCTTATTATAAAGCGGAGGATGCTTGGCGATAAATTCGTCTACCCCCATATTTTTTGCAAGTATCAAGAGTTGCGCATACCCCTCTTGGTTATTAAGCCTACGGTCACTAGCTGACATTGGTTTCACTTCGTCGGCCCTAATCAAAAAGCTTTGGTTGCCAACCGTAACAAGCTGATTGCCGCCACCGAGGTCCGTAATCACCGGAGTGGTATCGAACAGTTGCTTCATCTTGAAGTAAACGCTAGAGTCAATCGGAGCAATCTCTCCGTAAGCCTTAACGAAGGCCGCAATCTTTTCTCCGTCAGTAGCCTTGCGCGGGATGTCCTTGAGGACGGTCTTCATTTGCAGCCATTGATTCTTGTCAACTGGGTCAAGGTTAACCTCCTCTGCAAAGCGTAGCGAGCGGTCAATCACATTAGACGCCGTTTCCTCAATACTAGGCTTCTTGTCAGGTTGCTTTCCGAAATCAGCAGCAGACTGGCGAACGTTAGCAAACTCAATTAACTTATTCTTTAGCGGTTCTTGTTGCTGTTCAATGCTGGAAAGTTGTTGATTATACGACTGAATATCCTCTCCGCTAAGTTGAGAGGTTATGATGTTGGGAGAACCTGTTGGTGAAACACCAACATTAGTGCTCTTATATCCGCTTTTAAGTATAGAATTAATCCGCTCCTTTTCTTTCTCTAGATTTTGAAAGTCAGACGTAACCGCAAGCGTATCCTGCTCAAGCCTTCTTGTCGGGACAAGGCTTCCAGTTTGCGCGTTAAAAGCAAAGTATTGCTCAATGTTCTTGGGAACAGGTTTAATCGCTGGTGCCTCAGGCGCAGCGGCGGGGGCAGCAGGCTGCTTGCTGACCATGTCAATCGCCATGGCTGGGGCTTGAGGCGTAATCTTTCCCGTCTGCATGAAGTCCTCAACGGACGGCTGGGGAGCGTTCATCAAGAACGAGGTTGGCGCAGAAATATTTACGTCTGGAGTAAGAAATGTTGGAACCTTTTCTTCAACTGTTTCCGTAATCGTTTGGGGAATAGCACCAACGCCAACTTGAAACGCAGCAGACTTCCTTGCCTCATCAACAAGTTTAAACGCATTGGCCGCGCCAAACACCCTTACCTGTTTCATTACAATTTTATCAATGTCTTCTCGCGTTGCATTCTCTGGAATATTTAATGCCTTACGAACAAAGGGACTATCTATCATCGGAGAAATAATGTCAGTTGCTTCCTTATTAAGAAGCTTCTCCTCCTTGTTCTTCATGTATTTCTGCACGCCAACGCCGATAGAACTAAGGGCGTTCTGGATGCCTTGCCCGATAGCGGCAGTCCCCTGCGCCTCCATCTGCGCCCCAGAGAGAGCACCACGGAGGTAGTTAGAGTAATCTGTTGCGCCAAGTCCTGCTTGAACGCCTGTGCCGAATCCGTAAGCCATTAGATGAAAGCGGGGTTAGCGGCGAACTTACGCTCAACGATACCCGTCATCCACTTGCGGATAGCCCACTTGATAAGCGGCTTGTCCGAAATGAACTGAGCGAACTTCTCGCCGTGTTTAATGTAAAGGTTAAAGAACCAGTCAGGGGAGTTCTCAAACAGCCACTGACGGAACAAGAGCCACATCGGATTCTCGTTACCGAAGACCTCACGGGCTACCCAACAACCGGCGGCGGCACCAATGCCACCAGCAATGCCACCACCAAGAGCACCAAGGCCACCAACAATGCCGCCAATCATGGCACCACGGCCCTGATTTGTAGCACCAGCGTAACCGGCCTGAGCACCATACAGGCTAGACTGATAATTTGCCAGGTTAGCATTTTGCTGAAGCGCGAGGTTAATACCGGCGTTCGGGTCAAAGAGGTTCGGGCCAAGGGGCTGACCAGCAAGGCCAGCAGCGAACTGCGTAGAAGCCATGCCCATACCGGGGGCTTGCGCGGGACGACCAAGGATAGCTTGGAAGGGGTCAGCGGCGGTAGCTTGGTTAGCGGCAAACGCCATCTGAGCAGCTTGTAACGCTTCCTGACGGCGAGCGGCAAGGGCTTGCTCGCGGTTAAGAACCTCAGAAGCAACTGTGCTAACGTCGCCTACGCGACCACGGGAAAGTCCACCGAGACGAGCGGCTTGCTGTGCGCCACGCATCTCTTGCGGAGAAAGCTGGCCAGTAGCCGCGAACCGCTGGGCGGCAAGGGCATTAAGCTGATTAACAATCGCTTGCTGCATCGGGTCAGCCGCACGCAGCGCAGCCGTAGCGCGGCCACCAAGGGCTTCAACGTCAGCAATGTCAGCAGCACGCTGTGCGCTTGTGAGTTCCTGACCGATACCAGCGGCTTGACGCGAGGCCAAGTCTTGCAGGCCAAGGAGTCCCATATTCCCGCCACCACCTTGAAGGAGGGTGTTAATATCCGCAAGTTCAAGCTGCGTGTATTGCGGACGATACATCTGCTCGGATGCAAGAATCTGGCCCTGAAGCACGGGGTCAGCCATCGCTCGCGTGAACTCAAGGGCGGACTGGCCGGGGTCAATCGGACGAGGTGCCGGGGGCGGCGTTGGCATTGAAACTTTAGAACCCATGTTAAACCTTCAGTAAGTGTTTTAGCTTGTAGTAATTATAAAATCTAGGCTGCGGTCTGCCTTTGAATTCCCTTGCCCATCCTATTTGTTTAAGGGGGAAGGGGATGTGAGAATAAAGAATCGAAAGAGCGTTTTCCCCGACAACCATTTCCACCCACCACGCATCAGCTTCGTGAGGACTGACCCAGCGTTTGTAATCGCTTGAGTCACAAGGCCGAGCCAAGGCGAGCATGGATGGCTCTGAGTAACAATAACCATGCTCCAGATAAAGACCGTGAACTCGTGGGAAATCTGGACCATAGATGTTAAGAGCTTCGGAGATTGCTGACATTAAGTGTCAATAAGACCATGAGCGCGAAGCCGTGCAAGGATTGTGTTAACCTTGTCCTTCAGGTCGGTCATTTGGGTTGTAACCTCGCCAACGTCAATGTTGTCAAAGCCAACAAAATTGTAAGACGTAGAGATGTCGCTAACAGCCGCGCCCTGAGCACCGACAACCTGTGTATTGTTTACCTTAAATGCAGTCAGTGTGTCAACGACAGTAAGCCCCGTGAGCACACCAGCATCCGTGCATATCATTGGTCCGCCCTGAATCGTAGAGCCGCCAGTTCCGTCTGCCCTAAGTATGGCGTTATCCGTGGGGCCAGTCGAACCACCGATTGTGCCGCCACCGCCAGCGGAAGCCGAAATCGTAATGCTACCGGCACCGTTAGTAATCGTGACGTTAGAGCCAGCGGTAAGCGTGGCCTTGGTAAAGCCTGTGCCGTTACCGATGAACAACTGGCCGTTAGAGCCAGTCGTTAGCTTGGAGGCCGTAATGCCTCCGTCCTTAACAATTACCGCGCCACCCGAAAGCTGAGTCGTTGCATTATCCACGGCACCCGAAGCAAACGTCGCGCTGTTAATAGCGGCGTTAAGATTCGCTGCGGTTACTTGGTCGTTCGTGACGTAAGTGTTACCTGTGCTGAGGATAGCCATATCAGTATTCTACCACGAGGGTTTATTGCTTAGAGCTAATGTTAAGGTCAGTAAGTTGAGAGGTTACTTTGACCGCCCGAATCTTGGGACGGCCAAGTGTTGGTGTAAGCGTGAACTGGCCACCGTATCCACGGATGTTACCGATGCGGCCACGAACAGAGGCGTCCTCGCCGCTCTTCAAATTACCAACTAGAAGGTCAGAAAGCGAATCAAGCGGGTTAAGCGAGTCTGGGTTCTCTGACTCAAAAGAAATGTCAATGTCAGAGTCGTTACTCTCAGAGCTTTCGGCCTGAAGCTCGAAGGAGTTATATCGCTTTCGGTCCATTGTCCCAGCGGTGTATTGCCGCGTGGTCATGTAAGACTGAATCTGGTAAGTCGTAGCAGCCTGCCCAATCTGGGTAATGAGACGGTCGTTATTATCCACACGGTCCTCAAGGATATGGATGCCGCCGAAAGAATTCACGGCATACAGCTTGTTCAGAGAGCCTGCGCCAGCGCGGATAAGGTTACGGATGTTCCAGCCGGGAGCGTCAACGGTATCCAAGGATTCCCAGCCTTGGTTCAGGAAGTTGTAAACCAAGATGGCATTATTCTCGGTCGATTTGTCGAGGGGGACGGCGATGTAATAACGGTTATCGTGGTAAATGGCTACGCAGTTCTTCGCGTAATCCTTGTTAATCCGCTTGATAAGGGGGTTAATCGGCTCGGAAAGGGGAATTGTGGCACCGCGCAGGTTATACAAGTCCTCGAAGGTCATGGCATAAACGCCGTTATCCGAGAGGAAAAGAATCTGGTTGCCGACCTGAACCACCGAGCGACGAGCCAGACAGCCCACTTCGCGGGTAACCTCTTGGACCGTAGTGGACTCCAAGGCACCGCTTACACCACGCACAAGGTGAATCGTGTTACGGTTAAACACCACGAGGTTGTCCTCGGTGAACGGCTGAAGGGCTACGACGTAATCCGCGCCACCTGAAGCGATGCGGTAATTAGCGTAAATCTGGTCGTAAGTGTCTTGGTCGAGAACGTCAGACGCAATGATTTCGTCCGATACGTCGCGGCTAGTAATCGTAGGAGAGCCAGAGCTGCCAGTCGTCGTGTAAAGGAACGGCATCCAAAGACGACGCTGGTGGTAAACCGCCCAAGGCGGGGCAGGCATATGGCTAAAGCCAGCACCAACGGATAGCTTCTTAACGTAAACAACGCTGCCGTTACTGTGGTCGTGAACGTCAGCGTAAAACGTAAACGTATATGGGTCAGAGACTGTTGCGATTGAGTAACCTTTCGTCTTCTCGGTCAGGTCTGTGCCGTCTTTATCAACAACGTAAATTACATCGCCAACCACTAATCCGTGACCCGCTAAATGAGTGACCGTCACCTCGCCGTCCACGCAGTTTGTGTTATTTGAGTTATCAAGGTAAACCGGCTGGGTGTAGTCGCCATTTGCGACCAGCTGGAAAGCCGGGGTTCCAGTAAAGTCTCCATCCCACTCCAAGGCTGTCAGACCATCTCGGAAAATGAAGACGTAATTAAACGCCTGAACCATATTAACATCAGCTTCCAGCGACTCACCAGCCGGGTATTCGATTGGAGTAGATACGCCGGTTCTCAGGTTTACCGCATACGCAATACTGTTCGTAGCAATTACGATGTATTCCTCGTTTTGGGAAGCCGGGTCAGAGAACAAGCACGAGCCGTAAACCGCGTTAATGACGTTATCATTAAGGATAGGTGCGCCGACGACTGCGGTTCCGCCGATGGTTCCCGAGAGGCCCGAGACAGTAATTTGGATTGTAACAGAATCAACGACAGTGATAAGTCGGTTGCCATTAGGGTCAGGTGTAAGTCCTGTAATACCAGAGACGTAGCCGAGTGTCTGGTCAATGAATGGGTGCGCCGAGGAGAACGTAATCGTAATTGTGTCTCCGCTTCGGCTGGAGCCGCTAGACGTTGTGTTAGCGTAAACGTAAAACGGCAGCGTCAAAGACGCTTCATCCGTAGCCAGCGAGGAGCCTAGGTTCTGGTGGCCCTTGCGGGTCTGCCACGCCCCGTTAATATCCATGCGTCCGTTAGACGACATGGCAATCTCTGAAGGTTGAAGCTGGTCTGGGCGAAGGCGTGCGTTAACTCTAGTGAACGCGACATCGCCCTCATCAACCATCAGGTTATCAAGGGAGCCGTAATTGCTATACCGTGGCATTTACCTAGTATAGCTTATGTTGTTACTTCACCTTGCGGCGTTTAACGTCAACACCCTTGATGATGCCTTTGTTACGGCTGGCGTAAAAGACTTGCTCGCCACGCTTCTTGCCATACTCGGCTTGCATCGCGGCCTTAATCTTACGGCCTTTTTTGGTCAGTGGCATATTAGCGGTATCTTGAGGTTTTCTTAGCGATGGACTTAGGCTGCTTAACGAACTGCTTGCCTTTCTTCATCCCCTCGCGCTTGGCCCGATTTGTAGCAGCTTTCTCAGACGGGCTAAGGGCTTTCCATGCCGCATCGGGCAAGTATCGCTCGCCGGTCTTTAGGCTAGGCTTACCAGAGCTAGTGCGCCATTTCTGGCGCGTCCAGTTCACAAGGCTCTTTTGCTGCGGTTTCATCGGGCCGTTTTATAACCGCCGCCCTTTTCCTTGTATTTCTTAGCAAGCATCTGCGCTTTACGAGCAGACCACTGCCCCGGCTTGCCACCCTTGCCACCGGCCTTAATCGACTCAAAGAGCCGCTTACGCATAGTAGGCTTAGTGTAAACCCCGGCAGAGTTAACCGTAGAACGCTTCATCAGCACTTCTTCCGCTTGCCGTATTCCATCATGCGCTCGCGCTTACCCTCGGACTTCTCGTGCTTCATCCGTTGCTTACGCGACTTGTATCGTTCACCTGATTTGCTCATAGTAGTTAATGGTTAATGCTTAACAGTTCCAAGCCCTTCGGCTCCAATAGTTTGCAGAAAGTTTGTTCTCCTTGCCCTTGATTCCACCAGACCGAGCGCAGTAGCTTTTCTTCCGCGCAGGCTGGTTTTTCTTGATGGTCATGTTCGCGTCCCCGAATCGGACGACCTTTTCTTTGCCGCCCTGACAGGCTTTGACTACGAACTTCTTCCCGCCCTTAACGTCGCGTCTAGGGCTATTACAGGGCAGATTGCGGGGATTGAGGGCCATGGTAGGTGTAAAGGGTTAAAAGCCCGTAAAGTGGCTTATTCTGCGTCTTTGAGGCGGTTCTGTTCCGCCTCCCGGTTAATACGGTCAAGGTTCTTAGCTTGCTTGATAATCCACCAAGCGGAAAGGGAGCTAACAATAACCGAGCCGGCCATGGCAAGAACCTGCAAAACGTCAGTCGCCATCTGAAGCGTAGCAACGGTGGACACCCAGCTAATAGCGTTAAGGCTAATCATTTTCATGGGCTGGAGGTTATCGTTCATTTGGCTGTGCGTTGTAGTGGCCGCGAACCGAACCACCACATGACGGCTGTTGAAGTAGCAAAAACGAAGTCAGCCAAGATAGCGGCAACCGCTGCCTCACCGACGAACCCTGCCACGATGAACATAATCAGCGACAAGACCATCGCCCAAGTCAGGCCGGGGCGGGTAAAAGCACGAAAGGCGTCCACCAGAATACGGGTAGAAATGACCCAAATAGGGGCATTTGCAGGAATCTGGACGGCTTCGTTATCGCTCTTGAGGCTGGTATCGAAGGACTTGAACTCGGCCTCAGTAATCTTCAGCCGGGACATGGCCTCCATTTTCTTAATCTCAAGCTCGGTTTCCATCGCTTTAGACTTAACGTCCACAATCTTTTGAACCAAAGAAAGGACGCCGCCCAAGATGGAGCCACCGACTGCACTAGAAAGAAAACTAAACATAGCTTATACTAGCACGAATCAAAACCAGTGATGACGAATCCAACGCCAGCAAAAGTAAGGGAGCCAGATAAACTTAGGGACGCGGACAATCTTGACGTTACTGTCAACGACCTCCGGGGGAACAGCGTCCCAACAAGTGACCTTGATAGGCCCGCCATCATTGGACTCGCAGCTCCAAATCAGCCCGTTGCGCGTCGGGGGACGGCCCCAATACCACGAGTTATCAAACTGACCTAGCTCAACGTCAGTCTCGCGCCCGTGGCTAATCATGCAACTTACGATGCGCCAGCCGTCAGTCTTGCCCTTAATTGTGAACGCCGAGATTCCAGCTTGGCCGATGAACCTGCAATCCGAGAACTCAATGTTCGTGCAGCCCGTGGCATCTACGTTATTCTCTGTCCCGGCATCAACGGTCTTACCTTTTAGCTGCGCGTTAGTGCAGTGATAAAACTTAATGATGTCGTCATACGCCTTGGGGTAAGGCGGGTTCTCAAAGCCGTCCGTATCGGGGTTATCCCCGTAGTAAGAAATCCAGTTAACGTCAGGCGGGATAGGCATTATTTGTCTGAATTGTTAACAAACAATTTCTACCTTGCCGTCGCCGCCAGCACCAAAGTTTGCTGCGCCTCCTGCGCTACCGCCACCTTGGGTGCTGACTTGTGATGTTCCTGCGCTGATATATCCAGACCCGCCACCACCGCCACCAGCACCGAATGGTGCAGCAGAGCCGCAACCAGCACCACCACCACCACCGTAATAACCATCGCCACCGCTTCCGGGGGCATAACTTCCAGTTCCTGCGGCTCCACCTTGGTTGGATGAGCCACTGCCACCGTTCGTAGAGCCATAGCCTCCGCCGTCTTGGACAATGCCACCAGCCCCACCCCCGGCTTGGGTGCCACCGCCTCCGCCAGCACCGCCACCGCCACCAGCTGCACCAGAACCGTTACCACCACCGGCACCGCCGTAACCATTGGTGTTTGCAGCATTGCCGCTTCCGCCGCCACCACCAGCTATGATTGTAACAGCGGTTCCACTGACCGAAGTTCTACCACCACCACCTCCGCCAATGCCGGACGGCACACCTCCGTTGGGATATGCTGTATATGAATAAGAACCTCCTCGACCGACGATAACGGTATAAGTCTGACCAGCGGTTACGCTTACTGTCGTAGCAACATAACCACCAGCACCTCCATTAACGCCGATACCAGCACCTCCACCGGCACCCCAGCACTTGAAAGTTGCTGTTGTTTTACCAGCAGGCACCGTCCATGTTTGAGATGAACCAGTATAGTTAAAAGTGGTAGTTGTTGTATTTGACTTACCATGCAAGTCATCCAGCGAGATTGCGCCAGATGGGACGGCTGCGAGGGTTCGCACCGCTGCATCGTTCAGCGAAATTTGTGCAGTAGCAGAAAGGCCAAGCTCCGTATTGACTTGGCTCATGCTAATCTGGCCTGACGCCGGGAGAGCCATTACTTCTTCAGGAGTTCGATTTCAGCTTTGAGTTCTTTGATGGCCTCTACGAGAAGCGGGATAACACGCTCGTAATGCAGCGTCTTGTATTCGTTGTCGATGGGGGCTGGGGCAACGACCTCTGGAAGGACCGCTTCGACTTGCTGCGCGGACAGACCAACCTCGCGCACCGGCTTGTAGCCAAGGGCTTGAGCAGTCTCGTTCGCCTCGTAGTAAAAACCGTTCAGCTTGGAAACCTTGTCGAGAGCGTTCTCAATGTTACCGAGCTTGGTCTTTAGGCGGTCGTCGGAGTAGTAAGCTGTGATGTTGCCTGTGGCAATAATTTCGCCTACAACGTGCAATGCTTGAGCAGGACTCGACGTGCCAATGCCGACGCCGGTGCTTTCAATATGGAGCAGTTCAGTAACGGTTGCGGAGTTGTCAGTCTTAATTGCAAACGCAATGCCTGAGCCACGATTGTTTGCCGTGGTGCCGCGCAGTCGTGTAGCAATGTATCCGACACGAGTGCTGCCAGAGGTTGAGTTTAAATCATGGAACTCGGTCATGCCAGCCAAGTTTCCATCGGCATCAGCTTGACCAGTTGCAAAACCCAGAACTCCGGTGCTGGTGCTTCCCTTGATTTCTAAGTATGTTCTAGCGGCGTTGTAGCCACCAGAGAAATAACTCGTCGTCCCAACGAGGGCGTTGCCTGCGCTGTCGATGCGCATGCGTTCGGAGCCATCGGTAGAAGCGGCGATAACGTTTGCGCCAGTAGCGGTCAGCGCGAGCGTGCCAGCATTGGTCACAAGCGGCGTCGTCACCGAGGTGCTGGCCGAGGCGGTCGTAAACGCACCAGAGGACGCTGTGCTTGCGCCAATCGTAGCACCGTCAATCGTGCCTCCGTTAATGTCAGCCGTGTCAGCAACCAGCGAGTCAATGTTAGCCGTGCCGTCGATATACAAGTCGCGCCACTCGTGTCCTGTGCCACCAAGGTCGTAAGTGTTATCCGTAGCAGGGGTGAACTCCGAGGCACAGCGAGCGTTAAACGTAACGGTATCGGTATTGCTGCTGCCAAGGGTGGTGTTGTCATTAACCGTTAGCGCGGTAGTCGTGAGCAGATTCGCATCGCTGATGCTAACACCCGAGTCCTGAATTAGCTTACCCGTCGTGCTATCAAATCGAACAACAGCATTATCCGTAGCAGAGGCAGGACCGACTACATCACCAGTAGCACCGCCAGTTGCAGCGACGGTAAAGCTAGGATAACTTCCAGTCACGGAAATCCCAGTTCCAGCGGCTATACTAACAGTCTGGTCAGGGGCCGAATTTGTAACCGTGAAGCTGGGATACGTTCCCGACGTAGAGATTCCTGTGCCAGCCGCAATGCTAACCGTCTGGTCGGGGGCGTCGTTAGTAATCGTAAAATTCGGGTAAGTCCCCGAGGTCGAAATACCTGTCCCGCCAGTCAGCGCAACCGTTTGGTCAGGCGACGTATTTGTTACGGTAATGCTACCCGAGCTTGTGATGGGGCCGCCGCTAACGCTGATGCCTGTGCCAGCCGCCAGGTCAACGCTAGTGACTGTGCCGGTCGCGCCTTCTACTGTCGGCGTGTCCAGAATCAGGGTTTTGAAAACGTCCATCTTAGAGGTAGTTCAGTTCTTGCATTTCAACCACGGCATCGCTGGAACCTTCGCGGATAGCCTTGGCCTTAGAAGCCATCTCCCGTGTCCAGTAAGCCGAGCTATTAGCAGGCATACGGAAGCCAAGCGAAGCGGTCGGGTCAGTCGCGCCATCGAAAGTCACACGAATAGGCTCGCCAGTAACTTGCACCAGAACGTGCGTAGTGCCAGCGTTCAAGCTCCAGTTCACGATAGCCTCGGCAGACGAGCTAATCGTGTTCTGCTTATGAGTCGTGTTGTTCTGCGAAATCGCCTGCGACGGCGTGTTAACAATGCGTGCGTTAGGCATGAGATTAAACTGTAAAGGGTGAAGCCTGCACCGCAGCGTCGGTGCCGCCAGCGCGAATCATCTTAGCCGCATCAGCCTGACGAGCAGACCAGAAGCCACGGAAGCCAGATGCAAACTTGTGGCCGTTAGAAGCCGAGGGGTCAGAGCCGTCAAACGTAACCATGATGTCGGCACCTTGGACATCAACGAAAACGAACTTAGTGTCCTCGTCATACCACGTTGTAGCAAACTGCACAACGGACGTAGAAACCGTCAGGCGTTCGTCTGTGCCGCCGTCTGTCGGAACCGGGTAAAGATTAACTGTGAATGTGTTAGGCATAAGATTAACGAGACTGGCGGGAGACGTATGTTGAGATTCGGCGGTAAAGCGTATTGTTATTGCGTTGCGATTCCGCTTTGTCTAATTCTACCAAAAGGTATTGCTGCGCCACGTTTTCCTCGGCAATGGATTTGTCAATCTGACCATCCATCCGAAGGAAGTCGGCGTAAGCAGCATGAGCGGCGTATTCAAAGAACTCGCCGGGAATGTCAGTAGCGGCGGACGTATAAGGGCCGCCCCACTCCTTGATGAAGCTAACCCAGAACCCGCTTAGGTTGCTGTAATTGTTCACCACATGAGCACCGTCAGAATCCACCCAGAACTCGTATTCGATAGCCGAGTTAATGTTCAGGGGGTTGCTGCTCCAGATGCGGTTAAAGCTGTCAATCTCGGGAACCGCGTCAGCGATGACGGTAGCCGAGCCGGTGTAAGTCTCGGTGCCCGTCCCAGAGGTCAGCTCGTAAGTAAAGGTGTCGTTAGTCGTCGTGGTCGTGTCCACGCTGACAACTTGGAAGTTACCGTTAGCGTTCACGGTTCCGCTAAGGGCGGCTACCGTGACATACATACCGGCCACAAAGTTCACGCCAGCCGTGCAAACGAACGTCACGGTTGTCCCGCTACGGGACGCCGAGGCGACATTGTAAGTAGTCGGCGTAAAGGTAACGGGGATAACCCCATCTACCATAGGCCGCGCCTGAGCACCTACGATGTATCGCGGCCAAGTCTGACTTTGCCGATACGCCTGATAAATGCGGCGATTAACAAAGTTCAGGATGCTCGTTTGCTCTTGGGTCGTGAAGTCACTCACGCCCGAAAGCGAGCTAATTAGTGAATAAAGGTCGCTGTATGTTCGGTTAGTCACAGTTTGTTAGGGGAAAGGTGAGGGAACTTCTTCTGGAAGTATTTCATAAACTCCTTAGAGTGAACCTCTTTGGCTCCGTATTTTTGCTGCATACGGTAAAATTCCCACTCGGGGATTACCCCGATGCACCGTCCCAAACCGGGGACTTCTCGTTGATTAACCAGCTCTTTAGCTTGTTGAGCGGCTTCGATTTCTTTAGCACGCTCCATCTCTTTCTTTAGTTGCAGCCCCGTCTTTAGCTCGCGCATTAGCGCGGCGTGGATTTCTCCATCATGGTATTTCGGGAAGGTTGTAATTAGCTGCATAAAAAAGGGGCTACCCCGAAGGATAGCCCCATTATAACACGCTAGTCTAGTGGGTTAGAACTGAGAGAAGTTCACCACTTGAAGCGCGATAACAATCTCACCAGCAGTAATCGACGCAATGGCGGCATCGTTCACCTCGATATAAACCGGGGTGGCGGAAGCAACCAGCTTCACGGGCAACGCGCCACCAGCGATGGTGGTCGTGCCAGCGGACTGAACGAAAAGGTCGCCAGTGTTAGCCACGGGGCCAGACATAGCGTCCACGTCCAGAGCGTCAATGAACTCGTCAGGGTCGGCTTGTGTTGTGCCAACGTCAATCACGAGCGAGGTCGAGCCAGCGATGGCTGTCTTCTCGTGAACAACGCAGGACAGCACACCCGAACCGGCGGGGAGCGTAAACAAGACATCCTGATTACCGTTGCCGATAGCCTGAAGGTCAAGATACGACAGCTTCGCAACGTAGTTGAAAAGCGTGCCTGCGGATTCGTTAATTGTGAGCTGGGCCATTGTTAGTTATTAGCTGAGGGCTGTGATTTTGCCGTGGGCACCGGGATGGTTGACCAACAGCGTGAGGGTTGTGTCCACATAACCACGCTCACCACCGCCGAGGTTCGGCAGACGGGTCGAGCCAAGGCCAATCAGCTCCGCAACGCCGTAGTAATCCGGGTTGACGAGGTAGCCAGTGTCCTTGTTTGTGGTGTCAGGAGCGCAGTCCGGGTTCATGTTCACAATGCTCACCATGCCGTGGTCGGACTCATACATCTCGACCGAGAGCTTGATGGTCTTGGAATCAGCCGCCTGAGTAATCTGGCGGTAAACCGTGTTTGTGCTGCCCGATGTGCGAGCATAGTCAGCGATAACGCGACGCAGGGCTGTGTCGGCCACGAGCGTCAGGTTGTTCGTTGTGCCTGTGACGCGATAAATCGACGTAATCAGGTCATTGAAACCGCTCTCAGTCAGCGCACCGGACGAGTGAATCGAACCAGCAGGCGTGCGGTAAGCGGACGGAACGTCAGCCGGACCAGCCGAGTCAATCCAGTCGCCCAGACCACGGAGGCCATAAACGGTGCCAGCACCATCTTCAGACGAGCGGTCATTCGCGGAGCACAGGGTAGCCTCAACGTCGCGCTTGATTTCGCGGACGGCCTTGGCTTCAGCCTGAGCAATCTTCGCGGGACCAACGGACTCAACGGCGTTCTGGAGGTCAGACACCATGAAGTCGCGGCGGAACTTCTGGACGTAGTTGCCGATACGAGCGCGGCCACTGAATTTGTCGGTGAACGATGTAACGTCGGCACCTTCGGCCACGCCGGATGTCACCGGGGAAGCGAGGGAGTCAACGGTCCATTCAACGAATGTCCCTGTCGCCTTGCTCTTAGGAGCGGACGAAAGCACGGGAGTTTCCTCGGGGGCGAGGATGGTCAGGATGTCGGTCAGGTCTTCACGATTGGAGACAGCCGAACCCGGATTGGTTGTGTCGTAAGTGTTAGAAAAAGCCATGTTAGGCGGTAGTTAAGAGTTATTTACGTTTAGAGTGTTGAAGGGCGCGGAGAGCGATGAAGTCCTGCGTAGCACCTGACGTAGAGAACCGTTGCTGAATGTCTTTCACGGCCTTAGCCGCTCGGGGTTCTGGCTGCTCGCTTTGAGCAGAAGAACTAACCTGAATCGAAGGAGGGTTAATCCGCGCACTAGGCCGGGTTTCGTTCACAGGCTTGCGCCCATAAATCGAATTAGCCGCGTGAGCCACCATGTATTCCATGTAAGGCTCAAGGTCCGGGACTGCTTTGATAGCCTGCTTCAAAAGCGGGCTTTCGCGCAGAATCTCGAACTGCCTGCGGGTATCGTTATCTTCGCCTTGCATCCAATCCAGTTCCGTCCGAATTGCCTCACTAAGCTGTTGCTTGGCGGCGGCACGTTGCTGACGGGCTTGGAGTTCAGAGAGCTGCGCCGGGAGAAAGTCTTTGCGTGCCTTCTGAGCATCGCGCATAACTTTACGCACCTGAGCCTTGGTAATCTCTTTGCCGTCCACTGTCGCAACGATGTCATCTGCTGCCAGATGCTCGTTAGTCCAGAGAACGTCTTCGGCCCATTCGATAGCCTCGTCGATTTCGCGGGCCTTGCCCTGCAATTTCTCAACGCTGTCGATGTCGGCAAACGGATTGTTTTCAATCCGCTTAGTCTCCAAGGGATTCTTTTGCGATTCCCGATTCGCTAGTTCTTGTTTCAGGGCATTAAGCTGTTCCTCGGCTTGCTTACGTTTTGCGGTAAGCTCACCGAATCGGGCTACTGCGCGGCTACCGAGCTTGTCGGCAAGCTCCCGCAGTTCTGCCTCTGACATGGACTCTAGGTCGATTTCCTTCTTAGAAAGAACATCTGCTTCCTCTTGGCTTACAGGTTCGTTCTCGGTAACGGCCTCCGCTTGGGTGTCGTTCCGAGACTCAGGCTGGGCTTCCCCGGCCTGCTTATCCTCCTGCTCCGCCTTTGGTTGCGGTTCTGCTGGCTTGACGTTAATTACTTCGGTGGAGATTTTAGGCTCCCCCTGAACTTCCGTCTTACCACCCCGGCGTCGGAGTGCATACATCCCGAACGCAAGGTTGTCTGAGCTTTCCACTGCACTTTTTTCACCCGCAGCGTTAGGTGTTAGAACTTCATTAGACATAGTTATCAACGCTCTCTTTTAACGCCTGAGCGATTTGCGATAACGTCATTGTAACACGCCTTTTTGCTGCTTGACATTTATTTGCTATTATGTGCAAAGTCTTGAAGTTCAATGAATCCCAAACCCCGTAAGCCCACCTCCTATGACTGGATAGCTCCAGAGCACTGGAAGGCTGCGCAAACAATGCGCCGAGTTAAGGTCAGGGGCAACGCGGCACACGCCAAAATGCACCCCTTTGGAGAGCTAGTAATTGAGGAGCACGAAATCTTTCGTTACTCCCGCGCTAACCCCCCGGCCCATGTAATCGCTATGTTACAAGCGAACCAACTTTAGGCTTGACAAGATTTTAAAATCCCCCTCACACTCCCCCTTTCTTTTAAGGGGTTTCTTTTATTTTCAGTTTACTTATTCTCTTTCTTAGCCGCCGCTTAAAGCGAGCGGCCCTTATGCCTAAAGAGAATCTCCTCTGCGTTAGTCATCTTTAGGATTTGGTCGTAAGCGAGAATCTGTCCCGAAATTTGCTGCATCTTATGAGGCTCTGCGTTAAAGAGAGCCGCGATACAGGACTCACGCTCATCCTTGATTGACTCAAGGAAGTCAGCGAACTGCGTGATGTGAGAGAGGTGGTCGAGGGATTTTTCGAGTGACATTACTTAGAGTGTTTGCGAACCATTGAAGCAAGGGTCTGTGCTCGTCCTTTTACTTGCTTCGCCCACTTGCTGTCAAGCATCTCAGCCGCGGCGGTCTTGTAATCCTTTTGCATCAATGCAGCTTGGGTCTTCTCGAACTCGTTTAGCTTGGTAAAGCCGAGATTGAAAGACATGTCAATCAAAGCCTTCCTTACGTCTGCTGGCTGCTGGTCAAAGTTAGGCAACCACTTACGAGCGTCGTTAAACGCCTGAGTAACAGACTCATTGTAAAGACGCTTAATTTCTGATTCCGTCAGGCGAACCTTGCCGCTAATCAGGTCTTGCGGGTTATACCCCATTTGCCTAATGATGCGCTGGTTATGCGGCTGCGTCAAATTAAAGCCGACACCAATAGTAGGCTTATCCTCGGTGTCGAGGTAAACATACTGCTTAACGCCTTCGTGTTCGGCAATCTGATTGTAAAGGTCTTCAGAGAACTTTCTTTGCTCCGCACTTGAGCGAGCAACCATTTCGTCGTAGTTGCCAATTTCGGCCATATCAAGCCCCCATGCTTTGAGTATTAACGTCACCCATAGCAGCAGGCTGAGTCCCAATACGACCAATCTGAGCGTTCTGCGCTTGCTGCATTTGGAAGGTGTATTGCGCTGCATACTTCTGGAGTCGTGCCGCAAATGCTTCGTCTTGCTGCAAACGCTGTGCAACGTCTGGTTGTGAAGCATACTGCTGAATAACTTGAAGCGCAATCTGTGCGCCATTCGGTCGAGCAGGCATTTCGATGCCAGCAAAAATCTTAGTAAGGTCATCCGTAACAAACCGGACGATTTGCTGTTGCGCTTGCTCAATCGGTTGCAGCACCGCGTCAGCAGCAATCGGGTCGATAGCGTTAGCCGCAATGTCAATGAGAGCGTCGGGGTTAATACGTCCATTACGGTCCAGTTGAATGAGGCTGACAAGCTGGTTCAACTTTGTCTCCTGCGTTTCGGGGTCGGAGTTAAGGACATCATAACCGATAACAATGTCGTAATTCTCGTCAGGGTTCCCCTTGTCGAAGCGCATCGGGTCAACGACGCCGGTAACACGGAAGAACACTTGGTCAGGGCCGAACCGCTGGTAGCACTTGAACGCCATCTTGATAACGTCCTGAACGTGCAACAAGAACTTATCTAGGATAAACTGACGCTTCGTAGCGGAAGCCGGGTCATTCGCGCTAAGGCCAACGAGACGGTCAGCAACGTCAAGAAGCGTGCGCTCCATTTCCACGGAGCCGGGGTTATACTGCGGCGTAGGACCGAACTGGAACTCGCCACCACGGCGATACGGAACAAACCGTCCCGGCCCCCAATCACTCGGAGCGTTACCAACCGGGTGCATAATCGGCGGCATCGTAGCCATTGAGTTACGGTCAATGCGGCTATCGCGCTCAATCTTCACCTGCCACTGAATACCGCGCAGAACGTCGGCCATGCTCTGAACATCATACAGACGCTTAGAGGCTTCGCTAAGACGAGTTACAATTACGGGATAATCCTCGTAACCGTTCATAAGCTCGAACTTGGCGTAAGGCTTAATCTCACTAATCTTCGATGAAAGCTCCCGATGAAAAACCGTGCAGTAAATGCCCTCGGAATTGTCAATCGGGTCCACGAGACGCTGATAGCCGTAAACAATCTCAATCAGCTCGTCCGCCTCGTAAACCATGTCGTCCCAAAGGACAGACTTCCGGGTGTTGTTCTCCTGACCAATCGTGTCAATGTTCACGCCCCGGTAATGCTCAATAACGTAATCCACCCAGTCGGCATCCCATCCTTCGGTGGCGACTTTGTTCTTTAGCTCTTGGGCTGTGAAGTAAGTCCGCCAGAAGCAATAAGGCGCACGCTGCGGGTCGGTGGCGTAAGACGGGAAGAAGAAGTCGCCATCAGGCGTAAGGGACTGAACCAAGGGGCAGTCCACTTGGCGGCGGCTAACAGGAATCTCAGCAATGCCCTTTTTGCGCAAGTCCTTCAGGGCTTTCTTAGCACGGGCATCCGTAACCGAGGGATACACCGAACGAAGCATAGCAATAATCTGGTCGTCAGCCGAGCCGTCAATTACGGCCTGAGCAAGCTGCGGGTCAACCTGAGCAAGCTGCTGAAGGTCAAGACGCTGGAGGTAAGTGCGGTCTTCTCGCTGCCAGCCAACGTAAGTCACGGCGATACCGCGCTCAAGCAAGTGATTTGCAGCAGACTCCATCTCTTTCTTAAAGCGAGGAATGTAGCTGCTGACCATCCACTTCAGGAACGAGGAGACAACGCGAGCACGCGCCATGTCACCGAACTCCACGGGATACGCACGAATGTTCGCACGCATCATGGAGGACATGAGCAAGGAGACGTAGCTGTTAATGCGCTCGTCAATAACATGAGCCTCGGAGTCAGACGCGCCATCCCACGGGAAAGCGTCAGAGCCGTGCTTGCGAAGGTCACGGGTTTTCCCCGGCCAGATGTTATTACGGTCATCGTAATTCTGGCGGCATTGCTGGAAATAAGGCTCTAGGTCCGCCAGCGTGTCGTCGTATGCTTTCTGAAGAACCGTTACGTTCGGCTCCTTGGCGGCAAATGTAAGAGACTTCTCCTCGCTCGTGTTACTCATTAGGGATGTAGTTGAATTGGCTAAACTTGGTTACGAAAGACAGAACCGCCTCGTGCGTGAATGTCGGGTGAACCCCAATCTTTTCGCAAATGGCGGAGGGCTGGATGTTATCAGCGTAGCCAGTCACTTCCTTGTAAAGCACCTCAAAGCCGAGCAAACGGTCAGTCTGCTGCGATAGCCACTCTGGGTCACAGGTTGTATCCTGTAAGCGCGGCATGGCGGTAAGTTGTGCCTTTGTTGTCCGTGATGGCATGAACTGGAAACTTCTTATCCTTTAGCTTACCACGAAGTTTCCGAGGGATAAGCACAGGACGCTTACCATCAACGCCTTGAATCTTCGCGTAAACCCAGCGGTCATTAGGGGCAACGTGAACGAACGTCGCATAAAGGACATCTGGCGAAAGCTCAGGGATGTCCATAGCTAGGCGAATCTTAGCCACGGCATCCTCGGTAAACCAAGTGTTCTTACCGCGACCGGTCCAGTCGTCCTCAGTCAGCTTGCTTGCTTTAACTTCAAGCAGCTCGTTTACATTAACGCCGAGTTCCTCGGCCAAGTCAGTAATCTTAACTTTCATTAGTAACCACCCTTTCGATTGTTAACAGACACCAGAGAGTCTTCGTCTATGTAGTCCAAGCGATGCACCGCCGCGTAACGTAATACGTCAATCGGGTCTTTCAGCGGATGCTCGCGGCTACTGCCGTCGTATTCCTGAAGCGCGAGGATAATGTTCTCGCACCTATCCGAAATGTAAAAGTGAGGCCGGTTGTTCCCGTCAATCGGCTTGTTCATGTTATACGAGAGCTTGTCCTGAATCGCTTGGATACCCGGCTCCTCCTCAATACCCGGCGCAGGAATGACTAATAGCTCCTCACGGTTAAGGTCAGAGATGTAATCGCTTTGACCGCCTTGGCCGCTAGAATACTTCGCGGCACCCATACGAGGGTCAATCAGTCGCTCAAAGATTTCCTCGTCTTCCTCAAGCGTCTTAATAAGCTCAACGTAATCCTTTACGCCGTAACCGAGCTTCTGCTTACAAGCCTCGCCGGGAACCCACTTCCCGCCGCGCTCCATAGCCCAATCGCCGTGACTAGCATCAGGCCACTCCCGATACACATACCAAGTGTCAGAGGGGTCCACGGCAATCCAGCACATGAACCACGGCTTGCTACCAGCCGGGTCAATGACCATATACTTAGTCGCCTTAGCAATCCGCTTCAGCAGCTCCTCGTGCTTAATGACATTTATGTGCGATTGGAACTTAGGGAACTTCGTGGATACGTTCCGAGTCGGCACGCCGTAAAGCGCAGTCAAAGAGTAATTATCGTCAGCCCTTGCTAGGCATTGCTCAAGTAACGCCTCGTATCCTGACCACGGGTTGTCCTTAGAGTGAAAGTAACAAATGCCCGTATTCATACTCTCGTTCTCTTGGTAATACGGAACCCGCTGAGATGAGGTAAGTCCCTCATTAACGCTTAATGATTCAATGGTTACGGCTTTCTGCCTGAAGTATTTAACCGTCTCAGTCTCGCCGTCCTTTGGCGTAAACGAGATAAGGAGCTTTGCCTTGAACGTAGCTAGACGGATATACAAGCGGTCAATCAAGTCCATACCTAAGAGATACTCGTCTAGCCATGCGCCTACGTTATGCGACTTAGGCTCGCGGCACCCTAACTCCATACCTTCAAGGATGGTGTCGTCCTGAATCCACTGCGTGTAAAACTTAAAGATAATCTTAGAGCCGTTAGGTAAGACTAGAGCGTTATCGGTAAAGCCGTTCTTGAACGAGTAGTTAATGTTACCCACGGATGACAGCATCCTAGTCTTATACTCCGCAGGCAGCCAGTTATAAACCGCTGACTGCTGCACGATTACGCTAATCTCCTTATTCTGGCTAAAGCAGTAAATCAAACTACCTGCGTTCTCAATGGCCGAGCGGACTACCAGCCTAGCGCAATACTGCGTCTTACCTGAACGGTTAGCCCCGAACAGCAGCAAGGTCTTGAACTTAGCAATGGCCCTGTCCGCGTAATCCCAATGCGGGAGACTAAAGCCATACCGATACGGGTCTTTCTCGGCGTTCTCAATCGCCTGATGGTAAGCCTCGTAAAGCTGTATCAGCTTCTCTGGCTGCATCTTAGCCATCTCAGCCGCAGTCGGCGGCTTCAAGATAGGATGCTCTCGCCAGTTAAGAGCCATCAGTTATTAGACCAGAGCTTAGTGCTCGTAAGCTCCTCGCCCATATACTCGTCCTTAGTCCCATCAGGCCAGCGCACAACGTAAGCGAACCTGTCCGCATAAGCAGTAACCCCTATAACCATACCCGCTTGCTCCCCGCAAAGGAGCCATACTTTTTGCATAATCTTGAACTTGGGGGCTGCCTGATTCGCGGCCATAGCAAATAAGTCATTAAGACTCATACCCTCCGGTAGCTCGCCGTCGTCGTCAGGAAAGTTCTGTTTCATTCGGTTCATTACCATCGGTTACCTCATTAGCCGTTACGTTAAGTTCCCCTTGCTGAATCTGGTTCCTAGCTTCCTCAATCAGCTTCCTAGCGTCCTCAATGCTTAGTTTCTTACTCGTGTGCTCAACTCTTACGGTATTCCCCTCAAGCGCAGCAAAGCCTTTATCCTGAGCAATCGCATAAGGCAGCACTAAGTCCTTGAGGTTCACTTTCATAAGCTGGTCTTCATCCTCAGCCAGCATTTGCATTTTCTTCTTAGCCAGTTGCCTAAGCCCCTCGGCCATCTCGAACCCGTCGTAAGCTAACTGCTTCCTGCGCTTCTCTAGCGTATCCGGGTGCCTAGCCTTAAGGCCCACTAACGCCGTATACCCTATCCCAGTCGCGGCCTCTACATCATCATAAGTCTTCCCCTCAGCTAGTAACTCTAACGCTAGTGCCGCCTCTACCGGCTTACGGTTCTCTACTAAGTTAGCGTTACCCCCAGAACTAACTACAGAAGTAGCCGCAATAGGAGAGATATAACCAGAGTCATCCACCCCCTTAGCTTACCCCTAGTGTCAAGCCCCCTGTTAAGCCCCCCTTTAGGAAAATTTTACACCCCCTATGGAACCAATCATAATCGCGCCCCCGCCCAGGTCCGCGCACGCCCTCCCCCGCCAGGTGATACTGAGACCCGGTCTCAAGTGGGATCTCGCTGTAGTATAGAAGCGCGCCGCGCACAAACGCAAGAGGGTTGCAGCGCAATCTACTTGCAACACTTAACGAGAATCAGTCTCAGGAGTTAATGAGAATCAGTCTCAAGTAGACTGGTCGATGGTGGGCTGATCTGTTTGCAAGGGTAGGGTAGAGGGTAGGGCAATGAATCCCTCTGCGCGTTGCGCTGCGTATGGTGCCTATAGTCCTCTATTGCCCTCTTGTCTTCCGCTCTTCCCTTGAAGGTGATTTGTGGGCCGCGCATTGCGTTTTTGCGTATCAGGTAAAAAAATACACTATTTTATTCCGTTGCGCATCAACGGTTTACGAGCTGTTTGAAAGATTGTTTAAGAAATGCGCTTGCAATTGATTAATGGATCCCCTTTAGTGGTGAGCGTTGAAGGCCGAGTGCCTGAGACGAGTCAGTTGATCTTTGAAAGTTGCGGCTAAGTCTGCAAAAATGGAACGTGCAATGTCGTGAGGGATTCCTCGCGGCTCAACGAAGTGAGAAACAAATTAGGCCAAAACCCGCCGCCCGATGAGACAATCCCAAGGGCGCGTAAGCAAGGTAACGTTGTATTAGCCTACCTTGTGCGGCGAGCGAAAAAGAGTTCATTTCGGCATGCACGTTGACGCTGTAGTGAGAGTGCAGCAAACCCATAGGCGTGCAGCTACGCCTATTTCACACTTGCAAGCAAAACGCCTTTTCGTGGCGCAAGTGATCAACATGACAAAACGTCATGGCCAAGTTTTGCAAAATAGAAAGACAAAAACAATGGAAACGCAAATCACGCTCCTTACTAAGGAGCAAATCAATAACCGAGTCCGCAACGGCGGCAACTCGTTCAGCAAGGAAGAAATGCTCGCACATCGCGACGAGATCAAGTTGGCGCGGAAAGAGAAAAAAGAGTGGCTTGGTTCGTTGAACGAAGAAGAGCAACTCGACATGATTCGAGCCGCGATTCGCAACGGATTTCAGTTGCAAGACACTAAGCGGCTGAACCTGAAGAAATCGGAAAAATTCACACCTGTTTTTATCCGTAAGGATGAAGCCACGGCGTTGGATAATGAGGAAAAGAAACTCCTCGCCAAGCTTGAGAAGATCACCGCCCGCAAGGCGGAGTTGAACGCCGTTGCCGCCTAACCCTAACGAAAGACACACAATGAGAGCAATTCACGAAATCGCCAGGGAGATCAGAAAAACCTGGCCCAGTCCATACTTCGGGGCGCGTCCTTACTTAGACGCAATGTCATGCCTTAGCTCAGTAAGCGATAGCTACGGCATGGACGACGCAAAATCCATCGTCACCTACTTCCTGTGCAATGCCACAACGTGGCGCGGAGAAGATGCGCGACGGATCAAAAAAGAACTGAAAGACGCTATTCGCTGATAACAATGATAAATAACGAAACACTAAAAGCCCTTCGTGGCGAAATCAATGCCGCTCTAGAGAGCGTTGGAAAGAAGTATAACGTGCAACTGGTTGCGGATTCGTGCAAATATAACTCACATTTCGCAACATTTAAGCTAAACGTCAGCAACCTGTCAGAAGACGGTCAAGTTGTCGATGAGCACATGTCCTATCTTCGCATGATGCGTAAGATGCTTGGCTTAACAGAAGAGCACCTAAAACAGACGTTTAAGATTGGTGGTGAAGATTATGTGTTAAGCGGATATAATCCTCGCGCCCGCACCAGGGACGCAATCATTACCAAGCTTAGTGACGGGAAAAAGTATATGGTTTCGATGCAAACTGTTACAGACATCTTGCTGAGGGCTAAATAATACGAAAGACTACACATGAGAGACAATAGATTAAAAAACCATGAAACTATCCATCACTAAAACGAGTGACGCCAAGATTCGTGCAAATCTTAAAGCGTGGCTTGTTAATGCGAGTGAGCAAGAGATCGAAATCGGCAAGTCGTGGTATCGTGACGCGCAAACCTTTTGTCAGTCATTGGCAAAAGAATTTGAAGTCGATCCATACATTTGCGCGAGCGTAGTCTCTTGCCTGTCGCCAAACAACAAGTGGCAGCGAAATAAGATCGACGCACGCGCCGTATTAGTTGCTTGGAAATCTGGCCTGAGTGCCGACTCCGTAAAAGTTTGCACCTTTAACGGTAACAAGGCGAAGGCTTTCCGCATCCTCAATGAAGGGTCACGCATAGCAGCGAGCGCACCAAAAACGCACGCTTTTGCAATGAACTGCGGATTGTTATCGCCTGACCATGTGACTATTGACAAGTGGCACATCCGAGCGTGCTTAACTAAACCCAAAGATGGAATCACCGAAACCGCCGAACAAGTCACCGATAAACAATACAGGCGCATTGAGGCGATAACCGCACAGATCGCAAAGGCAAACGGATTAATGGGCTATGAGCTACAAGCGATCATATGGGTTGCGATCAAAAATAATTGGAACAGATAAACCACACGTAACAATAAACTAAATACACATGAAAGTATTAGTAGCTTGCGAATACTCTGGCACTGTGCGAGACGCCTTTGCCAAACTCGGTCACGACGCAACCAGTTGTGACCTGCTGCCATCCGATGCCGGTGGTAGCCACTATCAAGGCGATGTCTTTGACATCATCGACCAAGGCTGGGATTTAATGATAGCTCACCCGCCTTGCACTGATCTAGCAGTGTCAGGTGCTAAATGGTTCGCTGAAAAGCGTGCCGATGGTCGACAGCAACGCGCCCTGGGATTTGTGAGCCGACTTTTAGACGCACCGATTCCGAAGATCGCGCTAGAGAACCCTATCAGCATCATCTCATCGCACATACGCAAGCCTGATCAAATCATCCAGCCATGGATGTTCGGGCATCTCGAAACAAAAGCGACTTGCCTTTGGTTAAAAGGGTTGCCAAAACTCACGGAAACTAACAACGTGAAGGAAGCAATGATGAAGCTGCCCAAGAAAGAATACATGAGGCTGCATTACCTGCCACCGTCAAAGGACAGGTGGAAGATTCGCTCTAAGACCTTCCAAGGCATCGCAGATGCCATGGCTAAACAATGGACAGAGTAACAATAAACCAAATACACACATGAAAGTCATCGTAACGGCCAGCGACGGCCATAACATCACTACAACCAAAGGCAATCGGAACAGTGATCTGCTTCGGTATATCATCGACAACCTGCCAGAAGATCGGGCGTTAATCCGAGAGGGCAGCGCCAAAATCTCCGAATTGAAAAAAGAGATTCACGACATCAAAAAAGAGATAGCAGACGCGACAGGATACATGATTGCCCGCTTCTAACCCTAACCACAAAACCACACACACACATGAAAACGCTACTCCAAACCTTCCTCGACCTACTTTGCGTTGCCGCGCTGGTCTTGATTGCAGCAAGCCGCTTCGTTTGGCTCGCCGTCACTAATCCGCGCCGACTCGTGGCGTGGATGCGAAGTGACTTCGGGGATGAAATCGACTAACACAACCATCAACCAATAAGAAAGGAAATCCCATGAATAAATCAACCCAAAGGGCGCAGGCGGCTATCGCCAAGGAGGTTACCCGCCTTAGGCATGAGAACAGTCAACTTCGCAACGCGCATGATGATCTAATAGCCTGGTTGGAACTGATCCACGCAAATGCCGCAGAATCCCCGGAATGGATTCGCGCACGCATTGAAACGGCCCTAGCCAAAGCAAAGGGAGAACGGTGACCGCCATCCTCTTTTTGATCGCCGCCGCCGTGGTTGTCCCGGCGGTGGCCCCTCTTATCGCACAGCTATTAACCGCCGTGCTTTCCCCAATCATTAAACTTGCCGCCTATCTCGGGCGGCTATTCAAATAAACAAGCGACTGATAATTATGAAAGACTACACGATACAAGATGCCGAAAAAGCAATGGAACATTTGCTCGACGTGATTGAGCACATAGCCCGGAAAGACCTTGCCGAAGAAGGCAAGGAACCTACGCTCGAACTACTACAAAGCCACATAGAAGATAACCTTGGTTACTTTTATTCCCTCGCATCAGAAGCTAGGGGCTTTCAATCTTCAGAATGGTTGTAACATTCCCATCCCTTTCCCACATGAACGGAGAAACTTTAGACGACCAATCCCTCACTTCAATCGCCCGTGTCACGGACGCTTTCATTGCGTTCCTTGAAGGGGCCGCGCCCTCACCCTTGCCGGGTGCAGATTTGCCCGTAGAAGGGCAGGAATCGGGCTTTACTGGCTCGCCTAGTAAGTCGTATTGCATCACGGACCTACCTAACGGCGGCGTGCAGATTGTCAATGCGCCTGACGAGGATGATGACCGCATGGAGGCGCGGCGATGAAAAGCAAGGAACTAACCGAAGCGCGGAACGCTTACAGCGTCGAACGCAAACGCTTTCTTGCACTTCGCGAGGCATACAATGACGCCGAGGCAGAGATTGAACGGCTGAAGCGCAAGGTTGAGCGATACCACACGGCTTGGCTGATTGAGCGAAAGATAAACAAGGAACTTCAATCCAACAAATAAACCCATGTATTACCCACAAAACAGAGATGCAGAACACTGGGAGTCGGAGAGGCGGCTTGCAGAATATGACCGCCGCGCCGAAGAATTTGAGCGGTTCGCGGACCTTAGCCAGATACTAATCAAAACACCGCTTGCAGAATCAGACAAGACTAACAACGAGGACAACAAATGAATAAGCTAGGCAGACCACCAGAGAACGGCGTTGGTCGTGCTCGCCTCAGAAAAACCTGGGTGAGCCACGAGACTGCGCTGATAATCGAATCATGGCGACGAACCTTTGGCTTGCCTACTGGCAGGTGCATTGACGCAGCCATTCAATACGTTAAGGACAGGGAAGACTTTAGGATTCCAAAGGCTGGAGTCCGTCCGTCACTGAAGCAGTATCATTAAACCGAATACATATGAAAAACACACAGAAATTCACCGTCGCCCCGGCCAAGAACGCCGAGGAGAACGAACCGCAATGGGCAGTCTGGCAAGGTAACTGGCAGATCGCTACCCTCTGGAGCGAGTCCGCCGCCGAGTGGGTGGCCGAGCTGATGAACGCAGGTTACGAGGCTACCTTGGAAAAAAGAATTACGGAAATTCTTGAAGGCCACCAGCTTGGGAAGGTGCCTGAAGAAAGTTCTATTTCAAGCTGAAACCTGTGCTATAATGCTTGCAACGGTGGGCAAGCCGTTGAAGACTTTTGGGAGTTTATCCCAAGCCCCCGCAAGGGGCGAAGCCCTCAGTGACTTGCCCACTGGGGGCTTTTTATTTAGCCCTCCGCAGACCCCGCAGCGTTAGGGTCAGATGGGCCTCGGTAGTAGACGAGGACAACGGTGCAGGTTTCACAAGCCTGCTTAATAATTGCCCCGCAAGGGGGGATTCCGGGGATGGTCAGAGATGACCCTGCTGAAAAGTGTCAGATGCCGTGCAGTATCCCGGTCGTGTCTTAGGCTTCCGAACTTTTTGGAGACTTTGAAACAGGCACAGTCCATCCGGCAACGGGTGAATTGTGCCTTGACTAACCCACCATTTTGGAGTCGATGAAACTAGAACACGTTAGAGCGGAAACCGAATCTCCTTAAACCTCTCAACGAGCGGCCCCATTGAAGGGCCGCGCTCGTTATGATACTAAAAAACTACGTCGGAGTGGGAACATTGAAACTTAAAACTAAAGACATCCCTACGGTAAGGGCTTCTCTCCTTAAACAACAAGAAGGGATTGACCCGATTACAGGATTACCGATTGAGGTTCCGTGCCTAGATCACGACCACAAGACCGGGAAAGTTCGCGGAGTCTTAGACCGTAAGTGTAACGCATGGGAGGGGAAGGTTCGCAATGCGTTTGTCCGCGTCGGACTGGCTAAGACTAAAGCCGATTACGCCGAGTGCCTTCGCCGCCTTGCTGATTATGTATCCAAGGATTACTCACAATCAGACACGCACCCGATGCACAAAACTTTGTCAGAAAAAAAGATTGCAAGGAACAAGAAAGCCCGATTGAAACGGAAACGAGCCAAGAAGGTTAAAAAAAAATATGAATACCAAACCAAACTCAATTAAGATTGACGACGTGGAATACGTTCGTGCGGATTCCATTTCTAAAGCGACCGATAGCGACGGCCTTCCTTATGTCATTGTGCGTAGCCGAGACTCCGGCTGTCACGCCGGTTATCTGAAGACCAGAAATTCAGAGACTAGCGTTACACTGGTCAATAGCCGACGAATCTGGCGATGGGCGGGGGCCGCAGAGCTTACCGACCTTGCAACAAAAGGGACCAGTAATCCTAAAGAGTGCAAGTTCCCCGGCGAGGTTGCCGAGATTGAGGTTATCGGAATCTGTGAAATTATTCCCGTAACCGAAAAGGCCAAAAAGTCTATTGCGGAGGTTGTCGAATGGACGGAGTGATTTACGATTACGGTTCCAGTTACGGTTATGGTTCCGGTTACGCTTCCGGTTCCGGTGACGGTTACGGTTACGGTTACGGTTACGGTGGCGGTGACGGTTACGGTAACGGTAGCGGTCACGGTTCCGGCTTCGGTAACGGTGACGGTGAAGGTTCCGATTACAATTAACCATTACTTTCAAGCAGAGCCATCTGCCGAAGGGCCAACGACGCCAGCCGGGGCGGTGCGAAAATACCCGGTAAAATTTAAACCTAAAGATAAACATGAACGGTAAGGGAGACAAATCTAGACCACTCTCCATCCCTCGCGCTCAATTCGAGGCGAACTGGAATTTGATTTTCGGTAAGCAACAACAACAAATAAAGGAATCCAATGAATCCAACCTTAGAAAATACTCGGTTACTCGGCGTGGGCGAAACGCTTCGCGCTAACGATTACATCCTCATTGACGAGGACTTCATCCCGGTAGGACGGGAGCACACGGGGCATATTGTGAACGGCGACGAGGACTTCGACTTCGTTCGCATCACGACCATTGACCCGCTTGAGGCTCTGGCTGATGCTTACGGCATCGAAACAGAGATGGGCCGCGAGGCTTTGCGTATTGCCGTTGATAACATCCAAGTGATGGACTCTAAACAAAGAGACTACGGCTCGAACAACATCGCTGCCTTTGGCGAATACGGCGTGCTAGTCCGCACCTGGGACAAGGTGAGCCGCCTCAAGAACCTGCTTCAGAACAATAGCGAACCGAAGAACGAATCCATTGAGGACTCGTGGCTCGACCTCGCTAATTACGCCATCATTGGCGTGCTCTGCCGCCGTAATCTCTGGAAATGAAAGTCACTAAGACCAACGAAGCCGGTTATCGGTTTTGGGTTGAGTCTAGTAGTGACCGGGAGCCTTACCTTGTGGATCTCACGGCGAACAAAGGACTCCCTGTTTGCACTTGTAACGACAACAGGTGCCGCTGCCAACCTAAGCTGAACATTTTCCAAAAGATTGTTCGACACTTCTACCGTGACCGCACAATCTGCAAGCACGTTGACGCTGCAATATTCTATTGCGGCTGTATGGTAGTGGCCGCTGCTACTAACAGAAAAGCGGACGACGTTTTCCACCAATACACAAAGAAAGAAGATAAGGAACATTATGAGTAATGAATCAGGACACTGGTATACCCGCGAGGGTAAAGCGATGCACCAAGTCGCCAAAGCTAACGGAGAGATGCGCGACACTACGCTCGCTGACGCACGCAAGTTCGACCTGCTTCCGTCAGTCTCTGCGTTTCTGCGGGTCAGGAATAACCCCGGCCTTCAGAATTACATTGAGGACAGTATGCTTCGTGCAGCGTTTAATTGTCCGCCATCTGGCGGCGAGGAATACGCTGCTTGGAAA